>JACCDR011838967.1_pt1 | contig 26284 bp, 38 predicted proteins | sample 7446431 | NCBI WGS metagenome assembly JACCDR01 (sample SAMN15323443, study PRJNA562643) | freshwater metagenome | isolation source: river surface water | place: USA:Blue River Watershed | collected 2017-08-17 | reverse complement strand
GGCAGCTCCGAGTCGATGACGTGATGCGCCTGCATCGTGTCGAAGACGTAGCCGTACACCGGCATGCCGTTGAGCCAGTACACGACCGTATCGAACGGCTTGTTGTGGATGATTTTCGGCGTGTCGCGGTCGGCGAGCAGCTCGCCCACGGCTGCCCGCACCCGCCATTCGTCGTGCGTCGACCAGTATTTGCTCCCGCCGCGCCGTAGGAACGGCACGCAGATGGCGCGCCCGTTCGTGCTCGCGAAGCCGGCGCACATCAGCTCGGCCGTCATCACCTGCTCGCCGGTTGTCTCGGTGTCGGTCGCGACGTCTGTGCCTCGAGCCTTCTTACAGAAGTCGATGACTTCTTCGGGCGTAGGGAACAGATTCTTCAAGCGCCCGGCCGAGTCGCGCTCCCAGATGACGCGCTCATCCCAGCGCGGCCGCTCTCGGGTCAGCCGAAGGGCCTTGCCGATGTCGTCGATGACCGTCTGCTCATACTTCGCCATGCCGGACTCTTCGTCCTTGCCGCGAAGCAGCGCTGCCGGGTGGATGGTTGGGACGATGACGGCCACGGCGCTACTTGCTCTCCCAGTGCTCTCCCATGAACTTCACCCCGCCCGGCGCGAACGAGAGCAGCGCGAGGCCTTCGGCAAGGCGATTAAAGGCGTCGGCCGTCCCTTTCGCCCTGTACTGAATGATGTCGCCGTGCTCGGCGACTACTTGCGCGCAGACTCGACTGCGCTGCGCTCGCGTCGTGTCGGACCAAACACGCACGCGATCAACCCACATCGGCACGGCCACGGCGAGCGTGGCACGCAACAATCCCCCATCTGGCAACATCACACCCCTCCGGTGTTGTCGGTGTTGTACGGCATCTGCGGGCCCAAACGCTGAGCCAGCCATTCCAGCATCGCCTCGGCGCTCGACCAGCCGGCGGTGTTGACGGTGTTGTAGCTACTCCCGTCGACGAGCCGATACCATCTTCCAGCTGCGTCACGCCCACAGCCATGCTCTTGAACAGCGTGATGCTCAAGCGCGCTTCTCGTGAAGAGCAACGGCGGGTGCTCATCGGCGTGAATGCTGTGCCAGCGGTCGGGCGTGCCGCAGACAGGACAGTCGCGATAGCCAGGTTCCCAGGCACCAGAGCACTCGCCTGTATGCCCCCTCACTCGACGACACGGCCGAATGCCGATTTTGCCCTCGGCGCGCCAGATACACGCTAGCCGGCCGCCTAACTCTTGCGGGTCATCGACCGGCTGCCCGAAAGAATCGAGGTACACCGTCGTAACACCACCAGCCGCGCCCGGATCCGGCAAGCCCAGCTGCGCAGCCGCGTCGAGGAAGACCCCAGTACAGGCACGGCATAAGTCATAGACTCGCCCCAACCCGTCTCCCGCGACGCGCTGCTCGAAGTGTGACCACCCCACGAAAGCGTCGTCGTCGAAACTCTGCGTAGTGCCGCCCTCGTTCTCGTTCTGCGGAGGGCGGCCCTTACGCTCCACCTTCGTCTTGCACATGTCGCAGGTGCGGCTGTGCACCCAACCCGTACTGCTCGTCGAGACGAATTCGTAGTGGACCGACGACATGGCTCAGGGAGTGTCGTTGGACACCAAGTCGTAGATGCGCTCGCAGGCGAGCCTGAAGTCGAAGCCGATGATGTCCCCGCCCCAAATGCCGTCGGGCGCCACCACCGTCTCGATGTCGTTCAGCATGTTGCCGGAGTCGGCCAACAAGTCGAGCGCCGCGTGCAGCCGCTCGTCGGCGGTGCCGCCCTCGATGCCAAGCTCGGCGAGCTTCTCGTCAAGAGACAGCTCTTCCCAGGCCCTGTCGCTCATAACGGCCGCCACGTGAGCACCACCGAGCCGAACTGCGGTGAACTGGGCTTCACACCCGCCGGCGGCACGAACTTGGTGCGACCATAGGGCGTCTTCCCGCCGGGCGTCGTGATGAAGCGGCTAGTCAGCTCGACGCCGAACTGTTGGGCGACGGCCGGCTTGTCACGGAACGGCTCGATGAGCGTCTGCCACTCCACCTGCTCGGTGCGCGTCGCCGGCAGAATCATCTTACCGATGCCGGCGAGCATGCCTTGCTCACGCGCCTGCGGCGAGTACCAGCGCCACACCCACCCCAGCCACTTGTCGATTTGGCTGAAGGGCGGGTTACAGAACCAGTCTTGCCCCGCGATGTTCCCCTGCGTCAGCGTGTCCTGCACGCCAGTCGGGCTGCCGGGCCCGAACCACACGGCGCACTTCGCGTTCCACGCCTCGGCCGCGATGTCGACAGTAAAGCCGGCCGTCGCCGCTGCGTTCACCGCCCGCTTCAACGCGAGCACCTCTGCGTTCAGCTCGTCGAAGAGCTTCTGGGGCGTACCCCAGCTGTCGCGCAGAACTGCTTCGGCTTCCCTGCTCGCCTTCCTCGCCTCTTGATGCAACGTCTCCGTCATGGGCCCTCCTAGGCCTTCGTGAACTTCCCCTTGCTGCCGATGCCGCCCCGAAGATTGCTTTCGAACTTGTTCAAGAGCTGTCGAGCCGTGTCGATGACCGCGAGCTGCGCCGCGATAGTCAGGCCTTGGTGAATGCCCGCCACACACTCGACGCCGCCTTTCGGATCCGCGCTCTTCTGCAGCTTGAGCATGAAAATGAACTTGGAGTCGGTAGTCTCGGCAGCTTCGAACGTCATGTCGTCTTCGCTAAGGTTCGACATCACCCGCCCCGTCGGCCGCGGCCAAGCGCTGAGCCTCTTCTTCGACTAGCTTCTCGCATCGCTCGCGCTCGACGAATTCGTTGAAGAGCGAGCTGGAGATGGCACGCAGGCGACGGCTCTCCGGCGACAAAACCCAGGCGCGTTCGCACTCGCGACACACGCTGATGTCAGTGTTCGCCAAAATCGTCAGCGGGTCGCCCGGCTCACCAAGTCCACAACGAACGCAATGATAGACTCTCATCGTCCCTCCAGAATGCTGCCGCGGTACTTCATGACGCCGCCGACCTTGCCCTCAACGCCGAGCCAGGCCGCGCTTGCAGCGAGAGCGAAGTTGCCGAGCGGCTGAATGACGATGCCGTTGGGCGCGCCGCGCTTCTTCGCGTGGTACTCGAGCCAAGACAGCTCCCACTCCAAGCGCGGCCGGCAACACTCGAACGGGCTCGGTTGCACCTCGAAGCCCTGCTTCTTACGCATCGCGTTCTGCTTCCGAAACCAGGCCACGTACGTCTTCATGTCGTAGCGCCGCTTGCCCTCGATGCCAGGTACTTCCTGGCGGCACAGAATCGTGTTGGTGACACGCACCTGCGAGCGCGCCACGCGATGCTTGAAGAGCAGCTCTGACAATTTTGCGCCCGACGGCCCAACGAAGACTTCGCCCTTGATGTTCTCGAGCTTGCCTGGCCCCTCGCCAACGATGACGAGCGCGGCGTCGAGCGGGCCCGTCGGCAGGGCGGGCTTCTTGTCGTTCAGCGGGCACACATCGCAGCGCGCGCCGGCCTGTCGCGGATCCGTGAAGTCGTTCATGTAGCAGACCCCGCCGAGAAGCACGGAAGACACTCGCCCGAGCGATTCACCTCCGTCAGGTTCTGGCAGACGATACAATGCTGTTTTGGTGGCGGCCTCGCGGCCTGAGCTTTCTCGGCCGCGAGCACCAGACGCACCGCTTCGAACTCAGGCGGCATGAAAACGAGCCGCGGCACGCGCTGCCCTTGCGGTCGCGACAGGACGTAAGTGCACTCGATGTGCATACCAGTCGAACATGCTTCGAGGCCTCGGGCATAAATCCAGACTTCGTCGCAGACGTCCATGAACCGATAGTTAGCGTGGAACGCTACGCAACGATCCGCCTCGCTCTCGCTCAACACCTGCGGGTAGAGCAGATGCGGCACGAACGGGGCGTGTCCGGCATCGAACACCGCCCGCATCAGGCGGCGCGCCAGCGCGATGTTCTCGGCGCTGGGTTGGCCGTCGGGCCCACGCAACGGCGAGCAAACGAACACCCGTTTCACCGAAGGCCTCGCGGTGGCGCATCGACGGTGTGCAGCTGGGCGAGCCGCGTGGGCACCATCCACAGCTGCAGCTGCATGACGTGCACGCTTCCGTGCAGTGGATACAACGGCTCGGGCTTCGGCTTCTCAGTCTTATCCACGGCCCAAATCCCCTCCGGAAAACGCGGCGCAGATGCGCTGGTAGGCCTCTTCGAGCAAGAGCATCTGCGTGCCTGGCACCGCGATGTTCTCGTACGCCTTGCGCCAATAGATGATGGACCAGTCGACGAGCACCTTCGGCGCGTTCGGGTGAATGCAGAGCAGCGCGTAGTCCGCGGCGAGCGTGCTCTCTTCCACAGAGCCGCCGGCGGGCGTCGAGCGCTTCACAGCCTGGCGCCGGTTCAGCTCTTCTTGAATTGCACGGTGTGCTTGATCCAACGCACTGTCGCTGGCGAGCTTGTGTTCGCGAATGAGCTGCTTGACGTTCGCGAGGTTGCTGATGGGGAACCAACGCGCTCGCTTGAGCGGATCCCACGCCATCGCAGGCACGAGCCCTTTCAGGGCCTCGTTGAAACCTGCATCGAAGTCGACGGCACACCCAGCCCAAAGCTCGGGGTGCAGCATCAAAGGAAGGGACTGCTTAGAGCGCATCGGAGGGTGCCTCTCCGGGTGAAAGAAAAGCTGGGCCCCATACACGAGGCCCAGCCCACAACGTGCCGCCTTACGAAAGCCGGGGTGCCCCCAAACCAACAGGCAGAAGGGCACCGACTACCCGCGCAATCTCGTCGCGCTGAAGCGGTCGGGGGCACCCCGAGAAACGCGAGCCCTTACTACGTTGAAAGCCTTGTGTTGTCAACGACGTACACAGGCCTACCCGTTAGCGCGTCTGGGGCGCTCCGGGGGCGCCGGGGAACGGCAGCTGGCCGGGAACACCGACCGGGGCCGCGCCAGGAACGCCGTTGGGCGCCGCGTTCCAGTTGGCGGGAGCCTGCATCTGGGGGTAGCCACCCGGCGCAGCCACGGCGTAGCCGCCGGGAACGGCGCCCGGAGCCGGAGGCGCAAAGCCCCCAGGCACCTGGCCCGGCCACTGGGCCGCCGGCGGAGCGAAGCCGGGCGGCAGGGTAGGCTGCAGCTGCTGCGTCTGCGCCACCTGCGGCGCCTGCTGCAGCTGCTGGGTCTGCTGAGTCAGCTGCGCGCCGGTGGTCGGCTGACGCAGGTAGCCCAGAATCTGCAGCTTGTAGCGCACCACCTTGACGCCGGTCTTCTCGTCGACGTCGTACTGCGGCTCCCACTTGCCGGTGGCCTCGTTCTTCTTCTCGATGGGCGTGCGCTCCACCTCGGCGAAGACGCGCTTGTTGAGCAAGCTCTGCGCGATGACTTCGTCGGGCACTTCGGCGTCGCTGTCGAGCCCGGGAACTTCGAGCTGACGCAGGCGCTTCTTCGACATGCCGCCGAAGTTGGTGGTGCCATCGGTGCCGAGCGTGTCGAACGCGGGGTAGCCCGCGAACTCGCCCTCGGCGACTTCGAGCGAGAGCTTGAGGCAGCTATCGCCGCCGGTCTGATTCGGCTTGCCTTCGTTCTTCACGTTCGTGAAGCCCGCCTCGGCGGCGGTGATGTTGAACGGGTAGCGCCCGTTCGGGGGGACCGGCCGAGATTCCTTCGCTGATGCCATGCCTTTCATGTGACTGCTCCTCTTTCGTACTGCGTCGTTTCACTCAGGCGACCATTCGCCCGGGTGCCCTTCAAGGTTTGAACATGTTCAGCAGCTGGGCTGCGTGTTCAGTCATCGACCGAACCTTGGCGCGCTCGAGATCCACCACCTCGAGCAGAAACCGCGTGTCGTCAATCGACAGCAACGAATACTCGGGCGACACGCCCGAATCGGGTGCGACGAGTCTCGCGACCGCGGCGCGAATCTTAGCCTCTCGCTCCGTCACGACTGTCGCACCGCCACGAGACAGCGCTCCAACAACATGAATTCGTGCTGAGCGAGGAACTTCGTGCGCACGCCGTGGTTGCCGCTCATACGCCGGCGAGCCATGGTGCTCAGCAGCTCCAAGTCTTCGGTGACGTTCTCGTGTGCCTGCCGAATGAGCAGCGCCTCGTCTTTCGGGTGCACCACAGCCAACACGTGCTCGCGCTCCCGGCGCTTGCGCTCCACTCCGATGTCAACGACGGGCATAAGGCCCCCTCCCGGTAATCTGGCTCAGCACCCAGCCGAAGTTGGCAGGGCATGGATCCGGCAACAGATGCGAGTAGCGGCCGCCGGCGTTCAGCAAGCCCCACGGCTTCGAGTGGAACACGCGCACGCAGCCTTCATCGTCGTGCGGCACGCCCCACGGGTCCGTCTGATTCTTGCCGACCTTGTACTTCTCGAGCAGGAAGTTGTGATGCGACTTGCCGGCAACGAAGTTGCGCATCTTCGAGCCCATGATGTCGGGGCCGCCCAAGCGCGTCGTCTTCTTGTTCTGCCCGCTGCCTTCGTCTTTCTGCGAGTCGGTGCCGCCTTCCATCAGCCACGCGAGCCAGATGTTGGGCAGCCCAAATTCCATCACCTTGTTGATGAATTCCTTGAGGTACAGCGTGCTGTCGGCGTACGGCGCGCGGGTGTCGTTGTTGTTCGCGTTCTTCGGCAGCGTCTGCGCGTCAGAGTGAAACGCCATCGCACAGGTGCTCGCGCAGTCGACGATAAGCGCCCCGTAGGTGCGCATGACGTAGTCACGATTGGTGTAGAGCGTGCGCAGCGCGTAGCGGGCTTTGTCGATGGTGAGCGTGCCAGGCTGATCCTTGATGCGCATCACGTGCGGGTGGTACCCCAGGCGCACGCACGAATCGGCACCGTACGCATCGAAGGCGAGCACCAACGGGTGCATACCGGACGAAGGCCAGTCGCGAAGCGACATGACGGTCGTCGCTGTCTTGCCCATCTTTTCGTAGGCAGACAACGTAAGCATCGGGGCCGAGTTGTCGTTGCCGCCAACCACGGCGATGCCGGGAAGCAGCTGCGGCGTTGGGGCGACCTGCTGCGTCCAGCCGTTACCAATCGGTGACGGCGGCTGCACAACAGACGCAACTGCCTGTGGCGGCTGGTGGCCGCTCAGCTGCTGAGTCATGGGGTGTTACCCTCCTGCTACGCGACGGTGTGCCCTGCGGGTTACGAATCGGTGCCAGCGCGTAGTGCCACGCCGGCACGCGAGCTGTCAAGTCGAGAAGAGCTGCTTGCAGCGAGAACAGCGACGAAGCATCAACGTGCCACCCGCATCTGGCGAGTCGATACGGGCAACGAGCTTGCCGCCATCAGCGTGACCGACGGCCCAGCACGTCGCCTGAGCAAGCAGCATCTCGCGAATGCAGTACGAGCACTCTTGCCCAGGCATCCACTTCGAGGTGTCGCTGCTGTGCGGGCAAAGCACGGTCGACTCGCGACGGCGCTTCTCTTCGAGCGTGAGATAGTCAGCGCCCATCGTAGTCCCTCCCATCGCGGTACTGATACGAGCCGTAGGCCTCTTCGTGGCACAGCCCGATGTAGTCGCACGGCCGCCAGTGGCCGTAGCAGTGTCCGAACATCTCAGGCAGCTTCCCGTCGACCGGCGAGCGCGTGAAGTGCACCGACTGCTGCGGCGCGCACATGAAGAGCAAGGCGCGCTTCTGCTGGTGACGAGAAAAATACTCCGGAATGCGGTCGCAGTCGGGCTCCTTCGTCTTCACCAACATGTCGAAGAGGCTCCCCTGCATCTGGCCGTACTTCGCAGTGAGCCACGGGTTGGCGTTCCAAAGCCCGCTGTGCGTCATGCCCTGAATCAAGTACGGGCGCAGCGCACCGCTACCACCCTTCGCGCTCGTCTTGCACTCGAATGAATAGATGCTCCCGTCCGGGTAGCGAATGACCGAGTCGTAGCGCACCGTCTTGAGCACCCACGAGCCGTTCCACAGCTGCAGCGGAGTGCGCACTTCGCACTCGACACCGAGGTATTCGAACGGATCTCGCCCCCAGGGAAACATCGCGTCGTACGTCTGCCAGAGCTGCAGTGCCTTCAAGTAGTCTTCGAGCACCATCTCGCTGCGCCACGACTCGAGCAGCTGGTAGTGCGCTTGAGGCCCGTAGAGCAGGCGCTCGCTGCGTAGCGCGTGCATCATCGTGCCAAAGGAAGCCGGCGGCAGCGCCACCACACCTTCAAGCTCGGCGTTCGTGGGGCAACGGCGCACGCCCAGCGCCTTCAGCTCGACGTAGCGCGGGCACCCAATCCACGCCGTAGTAGCCGAGAGCCCAGCTACAGAGCTACCGCTGTACTCGAGCACGTCACGCAGTGGCCGCCGGTTGTTCACACCCTGACCGAACGGCGGCAGGTCGATAGTCGGGCCGATGATGGCCTGCGCTGTCTCGGTGCTCGGTTGATTCTGAGTATTCATCCGACGTACCCCACCAGCATCTTGGCGACCGCTGCTTTGATGCCGTACGTGCTCTGCAGCGCCGGCGGCCGGTAGGGCTTCTTCTGCGGCCCCAACAACGAGAAGATGCCGTGCATCTTGCAGTCGCGATCCAGCCTGATGACGTTCTCCAAGTCGTGCTCACAGCTACAAAGGCTCATTTGTCACCCAGAAGAATCTTGATCCACGCGTTTCGAATCTCGTTGCGAACACCGTCGTCGAGAGAGTCCCAAACGTGGTCGAAGCCACCGCGACCGCGCAGGTCTTCAACGATTTTGCGCACAGCCTTCCCCGCTTCGATTTTGTTCATGTCCAGCTCTCCGGCTTCGTGGTGTACGGCAACATCAACGGGTGACTCGGGTTGCCCTTTACGGTGAGCCCCAGGTGTTTGGGGACAATGCCGAGCTGCCGCAGCAGCTCACGCACCTCAGCGACACGCGTCTTCTCTCGCCCGCGCAGGCAGTCGCCCCACGCGCACATCACGAAGCGCAGGTTAAACGCGAGATAGCGAATCACCTCATCGTTGCGCGGCCCGACGACGTCGGCGCCAGTACGCGCGGCGGCGATGAGCTGATTCGGATCCGTCGACCGCCACGCGAACAGGTTGGTGAACACCATGCCGCCGAAACCCCAGCGCCGAGAGAAGCCAATGCCGCGCTTGCAGGTGTTGTCGTCGTCGTGTGCGTCGGCCGTGCTGGGATTTGCCAGAATCCACAACAGCAATGGACCAGGCCCCCACACGCGAGTGAGCGTGTAGCGGTACTCCGCGTTCGGCCCGTCGATGAGCGCATCTTTGAAGACGCCCACCGTTACGCCGGCGTGAATGAGCGCGCTCATCTTTTCTTGCCGCCCATCACTTTCTCCGTTCCAGGCTCAGCCCCATCGCCAGGCCCAACGCAACGCCTGCAAGGCCAGTCAGCATCACCATCTCACTCAGCCACAGCATCGTAAGAGTCATCAGTTTCCGTCTCCGTCTCGTCATCGTCGAAGGCGGCCGCCACGTCTCCGGCCAACGCAGCCGTATCAATAGCAGAGGGGTCTGACATCGCTTCCCCACCGGCCAGCCGGGCGCGCAGCCCGGCGAGAGCAGCCTCGACGGCGTCGTCGCTCTTGTTCACGAGCCCCAAGTCGACCGTGTCCACCACCCCGGAGGCACGCAGGGCGGTCGCCAGGCCTGTGCTCTCGCGCTCGGCGCCAACGACTTCATCAACGACCGCAATCTTCTTGAGGTTCGCCAGCGCCATGTCTTCATCGGTCGTACCGCGGCTCAGTAGGTACTCGACCCACGGCTGCGTCTTCCGCTTGCCCAGGTGAATGTCGAGAATGCGCGGCTCGAATTGCAGCGCGTCGGCCGGCACCCACGGCACTTCGAGAATGATGCTCCCGTCGGCGTCGCTCAAATCGATGCCCACGCCGCTCGCCACGATGTTGACGAGCAGCGGCAGCGGCCTCTCGTCCGTTTTCCAGGCCTCGATGATTTTCTTGCGGCGCTCGGGCGGCATCCACCCGCCGGCGAGATGATGAGCCCACCCCAGCCCGTCGAGCTTCTCGGCCAGCGCCTTCAAGCTCTCGTGCCAGTGCGCGGCGACGAGTACCTTCATGCCGCGCTGGCCGCAGTGGTAGCTAATGCGTTCGAGAGCCGCATCAATCTTGGTGTGAAGCGCGGTCTTCGCGAGCGTCTTCAGCGCAGCGACTTGCTCTGAGCCTTTGCCCTGCAGCGCTTTCTTGCCAAGCGCGCTCTCGAGCGCTTTGTAGCGCTTGCCGTCTTCGCGGCTCATGTCGCAGAGACGCACGGTGCGATGAATCGCCGGCGTGCTCGGGTCGACCTGCTCTCGAGTAAGGCGGTGAGAAATGCTCGCGAGTCGGTATGCCAGCTCGTCGAGCTTGTCGGGCTCGCCAGTCACCCAGCCGTGGTCCCCCTGATGCGCGTTGGCATAGCGCTTCAGGAAGCCCCACTTGCCCTTCACGGTCACTTCGCTGGTCAGCCCGCCGAACGTCGAGAAGAAGACGAGCAGGTCTTCGGGCGCATTGCGCATGGGGGTGCCGGTTAGGCCCATACGTCGAACGCAGTTCTGGTGCCGCCCGAGCTTCATCACCGTCTGACTGCGCGGCGCCGTCCACTCGTTGAAACGCTGCGGCTCGTCGAAAACGAGCGCGTACTTGCCGGTGTCGGCCAGCGCTAGCACCTCTTTCTTCACGACCGCGAGCTGGTCGTGTTGAACGAAAACGAAGTGCTCACGACGAACGTCGTCGGCGCCGAGCCCACGCACCAGCTCACGGCGAGCCATACCCGGCAGCTGCTTCTCGACCGCCGCTTCCCACTCCGAGACGACCTGAGCAGGGGCGAGCACGATGGCACGCTCGAACATGTTGGTCGCGATGCCGGTGGCAACCGCCGCGATGGTAGCGGCCGTCTTACCGACGCGCGGAGACCACACCAACACAAAGTCGGGCCGCAAGAGAAACTGAGCGGCGCCCCACAGCTGATGGGGCTTGAGCGTCAGGTTGCCGCCGATGATTGGCGAGACAGCCTGTAGCGGCCAGCTCACAGCGACCTGTACCGGCAGCTGTTCCTTCGCGATGGCGTACTGCAATGCGCACAGCGAATGGTAGGCACCACGCCAGCGCTTAGGGCCCTTTTCGAACCAGAAGCCCGACACGCTTTTCAACAGCTCGTTCAGTTCGGGATCGTACCCGTACTCCATCGTGACGCGGCCGTCGTAGCCGACACGAGCGCGAATCGTCTTCACCGCTTCCCCCGCCGCGGCGCCGCACGCTTCCGGCGCGGGGTGAGGGCGGCGCGCAACTCGCACGACGCCGTGTGTTTGATTGCGTCGCGACTCCCGGCCGTGCGGCCGCACTTGCGGCACCGCGCCCACGGACAACCATCCTCATCGGTCCATTCGACGATGCCGATGGACTCAAGCTGCTCGGCGAGGGCCGAGGCCTCGTCTGACGTGTAGCGGCGCCGCTCGGCGCGAGCCAAGTGGAGCACCTCTCGAATGTCGGCAGCCAGCTCGCCTTCGTTGCGCAGTGTGCCGAGGAATCGCTCCACGCGCTCGATTGCTTCCTTGCTCATCGCTTCCTCCGGCTTGCGCAGGTCGAGCAGCGCCGTGAATCGCTCCAGGGCCTCGGCGTCGGTCGTGCCGGCACGCGCGACGAGCTTGGCAGCGTAGAAGGCCCGCCGCGCCTCGCGAATGCGGCGCTTCATGTCGTCGATGATGCGCCGCTCGGATTGACCGCCGCAGTCGGGGCAGTACACGGCCATCCTGTAGCAGTCGTTGCATTTGCTCATCGCCCACCTCGCGGGCCGGCGCAGTCGCCACAGCGGATGAACGTCTGTGGCGTCGCGTCGGACGCCCCGCCCAGCCATGGGATAAAGCGCAGGTCGCCGCACGTCGCGCACGTCGGCGCGGACGCCCCCGAAAGAACCTTGTCGACGGCCTGCCGCCTCTCTGTCGTGCCAGGCGCGGTCGAGCGCACCGCGTTGGTTAGCGGGTACTCGTTGGGCGAGGCCTCGCACTCCCGAGCCATGGCCTCCAACTCGGCGGCGGCCGCATTGTTGGGACTGCGCTCGGTGCCTGCGACCGGCAACCGCTCGCGAAAGCGCGCCGCAGCTTTGCGCAGGGCGGCGGCAGTCGTAGTCCGGTCGCGCGTCTGAAGCGCCTTGGCCAGATACTCGGCCGCCGCGACGCTGCGCTCGTGCATGGCGGGCGTCTCGGAATTCTTGTGCTCGAACGGCAGCACGGCCTGATGGCATGCGTTCAGCGTTTCTTTGTCGAAGCTCATTTGCCCTCCCCGGCCGCGGGAACGCACTCGGCGCACGTCCAAACCACGCCATCCGACTTGCACGACACTCCGTCTCGGCCGCACGTGGCGCACTGGTGTGGCCCCTCCCACTCGGCCGCGGGTGGCGTGGCGAGACACCGAATCTGGTCGGCAAGCTTGGCCAATGAAGGAATCTGGAAGCCGCGCGCGACGACAAGCTGCGCCGCTTCTTCCAGCGCCGCCGCGCGCAACGCCACGCGAATCTTCTCGACGACGCTGGAGCCGACGCTGCTCACCTCGAAGTCGACGCCGAACGACAGCGCGAGACCGCCGTAGAAGGCCTGCTCTGCTTCGCGGCGAACCTTGCGGTCATGCTCTTCCAGCCACCCCGCGGCCGACGTGGTGGCGGACAGGGCGCAAGTGCACACCGCATCTCCAAGCCTCGCGTGCGACGTGGCATCGGACACCGCGCGAGCACACCCCGGCTCGTGCCCGCGAATCAGCATCGGCGCCTCGCGCAGCCACGCCGCCTCGGCACGGGCCGCGTCGCGCTCATCCAGCGCCTTCGCTGCGGCCTGTGCCGCAATGTCATGCGCGTGGCGCTCGGCCTCCACCCGCCCCACCAACTCCCGAACGCCCTCGACGTAAACCGCCACGCGCTCGTCGTGCGACAGGCGCTCGGACAGGCGCGCATTCATGAAGTCCCGCGGCAGCAGCGGCCCCAGCGCGCGGGCCCATTGGGCGTCGGTGGCGATGACGGCGGCGTCGCGTTCGGCGGCAAGTCGCCCAGCGATGACGGTGTTGACTTCGACAAGATGCAGCGCGCGGCGCGCGCGCTTGTCAGCCTCTTGGGCTCTTGCCGCTCGCGCCTCGTCGCGTTCGGCGGTCAGCTGCTCCACGAGGGTGAGCAGGGCCGGCACGTCTTCGCGGGCGTGGGCGATGAAGGCAGCGTCTTCTGCCTTGAATCGCGATTCGCCGTGCGCCCTGTGGTTTGCCTCGGGCTCCTTGTGTCCCACCCACCATGGGTTCCACGCGCGCGGCAGGCCCTTGACGATGACGGCGGCAACCACGTGGCGCGGGCCACCGCTGGAGTATTCCCGCGGCGGGTCGATGTACTGGTTCCCGTCCTGCCACTCGGTCCACGGCCCTGGCGTTGCCGCCTCCACGCGGGCGCGAATGGCCCTCAGGTCGGGCGTGCTCACGGCTCGGTCTCCAGTCGCAGCGCCGCCGCTTCGGCCATGCGCTTGGCCTCCTTGAGGGAGGTCGCGACGCCGCCGATTTCGTCGATGCCGTTCTCAATCTGGAACGAGCACGACGCCGACCAGCCGAAGCGCCTACGGCCGTGTCGTCGAACGTCGAGCCCAATGTCGTCGCTGTCCGCCGTCCACACCGGCAAAACGCGGTCAGCCTCCCATTTCCAGTTGCTCATTCGGTCTTCCCTCCAGCAAGGGCGAGCGCGGCGCGGGCTGCTTCCCATACCTCGTGCGCGCCGCCCTTGAGAAAGGTCTGGTATGCGGACTCGTACGTGTACTCGGCCGAGTCGCGCATCTCGAGAAGCATGCTGACGGCCGGCACCAGCGCCGCCACCTTCGCCCGCAGCGCCTTCAGCTCCGTCTCGCACGCCAGCCGCACATCACGCTCGACAGTCTCGAGGCGCTCTGTCCATTGCGCTTCGTCGTCAGGGTCTGGCACGCACATCTTACGCAAAGTGTCCGCGCTCATCACGACTGGGCAGCTCAGCGTACCGACGTGATCATGCCCATCACCTTGCCAGAGCCACACGTCGTCTCGCGACGTCATCACCATCGCGAGTTGCCCTTCGGCAAAGTGCAAATCGTTCTGCGTTTTGGCCAGGCAGTCTGCCAGGTCGGCAATCTTCGACTCGAGAAGGCTCTTGTCCTTTACCCACTCTTCGCGCTCGGTGTTGAAGCTTGCACGTTCGCCTTCACGACCAGCGAGCGCATCACCCAATTTGGCATTCGTCTCTGCCTGAACCTCGGTGCGCTTGTCGATTTGCTGTCTCAGCTCGGCAATGCGCTCTTCCAGCTCGGCGACTCGTGGCACCATCTTCCAGACGTCCGAGCCACGCAGGGCGTTCAAACGTCCGTGGTCGCTGAGCGAATGCGCAATGCCTTTGTAACTATCGAAGTTGGCGGGGCCACCAAGCAGCTGTAGCCACGCAAGCGCTTCTTCACGGCGCGCGGCGCACGTCATGCACAACCCACCACTGTGATGGGCACACTTCAGCGCCCAGGGCGTGCGCGGATCGTAGTCAGCCATCACGCACCCCCGTTCAGCATGATGGGGCTCAATGCGAGATGACCGTGCGATTCCAGCAAGATGCCGCGAGACTTCAACCGGCCGACGTACGCACGGAAGGTACCGCCTTGCGCGACACCAACGGCTTCGGCCAGCTGGTCTCGTGTCATGTCGCGATGCTGCTGAACGGCACGCACCATCTCGGCCGCCTTGCCGTAGACCACCTTCGCGTTGCGCGCCAAAATCTCGTCGGCGCGTAAATCAAGCGGCATCGACAACATTTCTCCGTAAGCTGCGTAAGCCGTGTCGGTTAACGCGAGTTGCCCTGTACGCTCGTCGACGAGCCCAGCTGTCTTCAACCGCCCGACGTACGCCCGGAACGTGCCGCCCTGAGCCTGACCAGTCACGCACGCCAAGTCGTCGCGACTCAGCGGGCGATTCGCCAGCGCCCGCAGCATCTCTTCCATTTTACCGTAGGGCTTGAAGTCGCCGTTGGTAGACGCGGACTCACTACGCGGCTCACGCACCTTCTTGACCGGAGCATAGCGATAGTCGGGCACCTCGCCGCGTAGGTGCACACGCCCATCGGCTTCCAGCGCGAAGCTCGTCGCCTTGCCGTTCTCGACGACGGCCGTCACGCGCTGACCCTTCAACGACTCGAAGTAGTCTGCCATGGCCTTCGCGGCCGGAACGCCGGCCTTCATCGCCGCGAGCGAAGCGGCCGTGTCGGTCGAGTAGCGCTTACCGAAGAGTCGGTTCTTCTCTTCCGCGCGCGTCTCGTGTGGCGTCGCGTTGTACAGCTTGCCCAACGCTACCGCCGCCTCACGAAACTCCACGCTCGCTTGCGTAGCTTTGTCGAGCGCTGACTTACAGAAGTCGGCTGCCTCGTGCACGTCGACGCCAGCTTTGTGCACAGCGCTAGCGGTCAGCTGACCCTGCTTCATCAGCGCTTCGAGCTTCTTCAAGTCACGCGCTGACAACAACGGCTTCGACGCCGCCTGCTTGAGCCCACCGACTATGGCGTCACCGAAGGTCTTGCCGTGCGACCTGACGGCCAGCTCCTTCTCCAGCTCCGCGATGCGCGCGAGCAGCTTGGCCGGATTCGTGCGAGCCGCCTCTTCGCTGACCACCCTCATCTCTTCAGCGATGGCGCCGACATCGACCTTGCTCAGCTTGCCGACCGCGCGCCTGCGACCGCCGATGCGGGCAGTGGCCGACGAGTCGTACGTCTCTCGCGGCAGCACCTGGGCTCGCTTGAAAATCTTCTCGGTGGGTGCCCAGAGAAAGCCTTCGCCCGCCTTCAGCTCGGGCAGCTCGGCGTCCAAGTCGATTTCCTGAGCGCCCTTGTCGGCAATCCACTCGCGGTACACCTTACGGTCGAGCGGGTACGTCGTACGCAGAGCGAGCAGCACCTCAGTCTCAGCCAGGCAGCTCTTGTTCACGTGCGCCGGCCGCTGGTCCATGAGCACGGTGCCGATGCCGCAGTTTCGCCCCAGCAACACGACGTCTTCGACCGCGCCGAGCATGCGCTCGTCGCCCTTCATCGGCCGCTGTGGCAGCACGAGATGGGCCTCTTCAAAAAACATCAAGGTCGGCAGGCCGTCGTCTTTGTCGACCTTCAGGTGGTAAAACTCTTCGAGGAAGTCGGTGATGAATTGCTTGCGCGCACCCTTCCGAAACTGACTCAGGTCGAGTACAACAGAGACACGTCGCTCGACAAGCAGCTTCGCGACGAAGGCCCCGCGGCTCGCCTCGAGAGGGAAGTCGCCACGCTTGCCGCCGAAAATGTAGACGTCCTTCAAGCCAACGTTGGGCTTACCGTCGGGGCCCAACCGCAGGCCGTAGGCCTTGCTCACGGGATCGAACCAGATGCACTGCACACCGGCTTGATGCGCCTGCTCGAAGAGCTTCAGGCCGGCGTACGTCTTGCCGCTGCCCTTGTTCCCCAGCAACGCAATGGGCTGCATGAGCAGCTCAATGCTTAAACGCAAGCCGTCAACCAACTGAAGGCTCTGCTTAGACATAGCTCGACCACCCTCCGAGACTTCGGGACGTACAAAAGCGCTGCGCTGTCCGAAGTGTGCCCTTCGAACCTAAATCGGCCCTCTTAGTACAGTCACCGCACGGTGACAAGGCTCTTGCGTTCTTTTTTGAGGCATGAGACTTCGCCGTTTCGCGGCCGTAACACGTCCGCGTGAGGGCACCGCAGCACCAAACGGTAACGCAGCCGGGAGGGCACACCCATGTCGCGCTTCATCGCGCCGTTCAGGCAGTTTTTCCTGAAGGCGACGGACGCTCCTTTCGAGTACGGCGAAGCAGCCGCGCTCATGACGATGGCCAGCATCGCAGTCGGGCGCCGCGAGCTTGATTACGGCTCCGGCATTCGGCCCAACCTGTTTTTGATGCTCGCCGGCGACTCGTCGGTTGCGCGCAAGTCGACGTCGGTCGGCTTCGCCAAGCGGCTGCTCAAAGACGTCGATGACCAGCGTGTCGGCCCTCGCGACTACACCGTCGAAGGGTTGCTCAAGTGGATGCAAGAGAAGGATCCGGCCACCAAGAAGGGCCGCAACAAGGTGACGCTCTTCGCCGAGGAATTCGGCGCGGACCTAGCTCGCATGGAAGCCTACGCCTCGACGATGGCGACCGACTTCTGCGCGCTCTACGACGGCGAGAGCTTCGAGAAGGTGCGCGCCAAGAGCGGCACGTTCAGAGTCGAACGCCCTCGAGTGAATCTCTTCGCCGCGTGCGCCTACCATATGCTCAAGCGCTACGTGCGGCCGCGCGACTGGATGAACGGCTTCATGATGCGCTTCGTCTTCGTCGCGCCGAATCAGCTGCGGCAGCAGTACCCCATCGCGCCGCCGTTCCCCCACGCCGACTACGGGCAGTGCCTGCTCGCGCTCAAGGTGCTACGCGACGACCTGAAGCACAGCGTCGGCACGCACCTCAAGTTGCGGCTCGACCAGCAGGCCGAGCAATTCTTCTCACACATCATGGTGCAGTTTCAGCAGTTCGCCCGGGCACTGGGGCCGGTGCCACAGACCTATCAGGCCCGCTTCGGGGTGAACCTGCTCAAGCTCGCCCTGCTCTACCAGCTCGACATGGATCCGTTCAGCCACGTCACGGCGCTGGCCGTGCAGCAAGCGACGCAGTTCGCCATGCAGGTGTGCTGGCCGTCTTTCACGGAGACGTACAAGCAGACCGCAATGGGCGAATTCGAGACGCTCTTCTACTCAGTCTACCAAACGTTGGCTGAGACCGGACCTATGTCACGTCTGGATCTCGCACGCAAGTTCTGGGGCAACGAGACGCTCGACAAGGTGATTGGCTACATGCGCTCACACGGCGTGGCCGGCACCGTCAAGTCGAACACCGGCGAACGCATCGCCCTCGCCGAGCACTGGCAGCTGATGCTGGCCCAGGCCAAAGCGGCTGCAAGTGGAGTGTAGATACTCCACCGATTAAGTTGTGTTTCAAAATGTTACATTATGGACGTCTGTGTAACAAACAGGGTCCGGACGTGACAAATAGGATCCTAACAAGAAGCGTCAGGATCCTAGGTATCTAGAGTATATGTATAATAAGTAGTATAGTAGTAGGGGGTAGTAGTGTAGCTAGTTTTAAGACCCTGAGATCACGTAGCGCCCACCCACCCCCCTACGCGCGCGAGGGCCCATGCCACCGGGACGTCCACCAAAGCTTCGAACCTGTGCTCGCTGTGGTCTCGACAAGCCCCGACGTGGGTACAACTCTGCCACCGCGGACGTCTGCAATGACTGCAAGCGCGACGTTCGTGAGCAAGGTGGGCCCAGGGGCGTCACCGGGGCGGATCTCTCGTCCGTGGGCCAATACGACGCTCAGGGCGTTCTGAGGGGTCTTCCCCACATCGCGGTCGAGCAGAAGGTCAGCGAGCCGGTCTTCGACGCGCTGCGTCTCGATGCGATGACGTCGGCGGTGATGGCTTCCTTCAAGCCGTTGGCGCGCTGCCAGTGCTGCTGGGAGTACCGCCACGTCGGGCCCGACCGGTATGGTGGCGCGACGACGGTCTGCGCTCGCTGCGACTACCAGATTCGAGCGGTGGGCGCGTGCCACCTGCACCACGGGCCCGTCGTGTACCCCGAGCTGGCCGAAGGGAAGGCCGCGGTCGCTGTGCCGTCACCGCCCGAGGTTGAGGCGCTCTTCGTCGTCACCGAAAGCACACAGTCGAAGTACGACCCTGCCGAGCTGGCCGACGCCGACGCATGATTGTCACCGAACGGTGACTTTTTCGGTTGACCTTTCAGTAACACCGTGGTCAATAGGGCACCGCGCTGTTGGATCCCTAGAGCTACATTTGGGAGAGGTGTACTCTTTTGACGACCAAGGTACTGACGCTGCGTCTTGAAGAAGACGCTTGGCGTGAAGTGCAGGCGTTTCAACACATCCACGGCCTGGACACACCGACGCAGGCGATTCGTGTGCTCATCGAAGTTGGATCTCGAGACGCACGAACGGTTGAGGAAGCGTTCCGGCGCGCGTGTTGGCGCGAAGGCGTACGCAAGGCCTCGAAGCGTGTCCGCGATGAGATGGACGCAGCTGTTGCACGTGCGCTCGGTGCAGAGTGACCGCCAAAAGACCGGGCGCCAAGCCCCTGCAAGACAAGATTACGGTCTACCTGCACGTCACTGGGCACGAGCTGCAGCTGTTTCGTGAATGGATGGCGCAGACAGAACACCCGACTCCCGCCGCCGCGTTGCGTGCGTTGGTCTCTGCCGCCTTGGCCGATGACGACCTGAAACGAGCCATCGTTCGCTGGGGTCGTCGCACTGAATTCGTCGAGTTTCGTCGTTCGCTGTACATCGAATGGCTGACGCACCTGAAGCAGATAGAGCAACAGGTTCAAGACGAGCTGGCAATCTTGCAGATAGAGGAGTCGACCAATGTTCATCAAACGTGACGTGTTTCGAATCGAGAGCGGCGCTCGAGAAGCCGACGGGACGAAGATTGACCCCGAAGGGCAGAGCGCTCAGCACGTCTTCGAAGGCACGGCGCCGGTGAACATTCCGGTGCCTGGCGTCAATCCGGTCGGCACGCCGGGCTCGCTGCCGTTGCAGATTGTGGCGCACTCGACAGCGGGGCAGCTCGCCCGCAGCGTCTCTTCGCTGTGCGTCAACTGCAAGCACTTCGACCGCGCCGGGTGGCTGCGCATGCTCGCGCGGAACGAAGGGCCGGCGGCGACGGCCGCCGAGCGACACAGCATCAACTCGATTCGCGCCGAGATTCTGATGCGCTTGCCTGAGCCTGAAGAGAACGCCGGCGGTGATGGCGACTACGACGTCGAGCACGCGATGCGCTCGATGGGGCTCTGCCACGCGCTGCGTGAATTCTACCGAGAGACGAAAGAAGAGCAGGACATCATCGGTGTGTGGCCGCGCGCCGGTTGCCCCGAGGAAGTCGCGACTGCGGTCGGCAAGCCGTGGGGGCTCTTCGTGCCGAAAGACAACGACGCCGAGCGGCAGAGCGCGCAGAACTACGACGACGTGATGCTGCGCGCCGCTGGGAAGGTCATCACGCCGTGACGCTCTCGCTTGTGTTGTTCTTCCTCGCCGCATTCGGGCTCGCCTTCGTGCTGGGCTTTTCGAAGATTTCGCTGCCGTTCCGCGAAGCGCTGTCTCGTGGCGGCGTCGTTGGCGGCTTCTTCGTTGCGCTCGTCGAGTGCCCCGGCTGCCTTGGTTTCTGGGAGGGGCTCGCAGGTTGGTTCTGGCGTGGCGCGTTCGACTTACCGCTCGGTGCTGGACTGTTGGCCGGGCTCGTCTTCGCCCTCGCGGTGTCCGGCACCAACATGGTGCTCGGGCGCTACGTGGGCTTGGTGCAGTGAAAGGGAGAGGGAAAACATGACGAACAAGGTGCCTGCTTTTCCGGGTAAGGGTCAGGGTCAAGCCGTGCCGCCGTGGGAGCGCGCGATGTGCCCGCTGCTGACCGCGGGCGAGATTGCCCGCTTTCAGAAGAGCACCGTGCTCGTGCCTGGCGTGCAAGAGCAGCCCACCGCTCAAGGCTGCAAGGGCCAAGCCTGCATGTGGTTCATTCAGACGAAGGGCCCCAACGGCGAAATCGGCGGTGCGTGCTCCCAGGCGTTTCAGACGCAGTTCCTCATGGAGCTGAACGTCAACGTCTCGCGCTTCATCGCTGCGGCTGAGGCTGGGGCTCGCGCCGAAGCAGCGCGCGCCGCCGGACAGGCTGAGCCTGCGCCTTCGCCTTCGCCGCCCGGTGTTCCCGCGCCGTCGCCTCTCACCGACGAGGCCGACAAGGCGACCGACGAGTGACTCGCATCGAGATTGACAAGCAGCTGCGCGACATCGTCTCTGAGATGCTCGGAGTCGAGCCGGACTTCGCCGACTGGTCAGTCTTCACGCGAGATCTCGACGCTGACTCGTTGGATCTCGTCGACTTGGCCGACGAAGTGTCAGCCGTCTTCAGCCCACTACTCGGCGATGACATCAGCGCGCAGATTGAGGCGCTGATGGAGAACGACAACCCACCGTCGTACAAAGACCTGCTCGACTTGCTCGACAGGCAGAAAGGCCCCGCCGTATGAATCCGCTGCCGCAGACCGAAGAAGTGCTGGCCCACATCGCCGAGAAAGCAAAGGCGCTGGCGGCCGCTGGCGAAACACCGCTGTTCGACGTTGTGCTCTGCCGCCGCTCAACGTCGGGCATTCAGCAGCAGCTCGCGAGCTTCACCGCCGCGACGCTTGAGCACATTCAGGATCCGATGCGCTGGATTCCGCAGTTCTGCGGCGGCGGCGAGTACGTGCTCAACGTGCGTCATGCGAGCCAGCCGAATCGGGTCGGCAACGGGCCGGTGCAGGTGAACATCGACAAGTCGTCGCCTGGCATGGAGCCTCGCGCGCCGAACGCCGCCGTGACGCGGTTGCCCAATTGGACGGGCCCTTTGTTGGTGAGCGACGCGACAGGTGGCGCGGTCACCCCTTCACCGTACGCCGGCGCGACTGCCACGCCGGGCGTGCCGCAGATGACTACCGGCTACAACTTGCCGTCGCAGCCGTCGCTGAGCACTCCCGCCGACACGCGCGAGCGTGAGCTGGCGCAGCAGCTCGCCGACGTCCGCGCGCACCTGGCGCGCACCGAAGCCGAGGCGAAGGCCCGCAGCGAGCTGGAAGCCGAACGGCGTGCAGCCGAAGCTCGGGTGCGCGAGGCCGAGCAGCGTGCTGAGCAGCGCGTGCGTGAATCACAGGCCGCGACCGAGCGGCAAATCGCTGACCTGCGTGCGCAGCTGACGGCGCAGCAGCAGGTGCGGCCGCCGGAGACCGACTGGAAGTCACTCGTCGCGGTCTTCATGCCCATCGTGCAGCAGATGCTCACCACGCAGCACGAGATGCGCCTGGCGACGCTCAAGCTGAACGAAGACGCGAACCGCCGGCAGTTGGAGCAGGCCGAGAAGCAGCACAATCAGCAGCTTGAGTTGATGCGGGCTATCACCGCCAAGCCCGGCATCTCTGACGAAATGAAGTTGCTCATCGAGACGCTCAAGGCCGACCGTGCCGGCGGCGGCAACGAAGCGGCCGCGGTGATGATGTCGCGCATGATGGAAGCCGCTGCGATGACTGCCAAGACGTCGATTCAGATGGCCGAGGCGATGGCCGAAATCGCCGCGCCCAACGAAGAGCACCCGGCAGTGTCGGCGATTCGCGAAGGCGTGTCGGCCATCAAGGTCATCATGGCGGGCGCACGCGACGGTGCACAGCGCGTCATTCCCAAGAAGCAGCTGCCGCCCGGCCAACAGCAAGTCGCTGGGCAAGCTCGCCCGCCGCTCACGCCGCAGCAGGTGGCGCAGCTGCGTCAGCAGCAGGCCGCCCAGGCCCAGGCCGCGCGACAGGTGCCGCCCAAACCTGCGCCCGCGCCGGCGACAGCGGCTGCGCCGCCGGCAGTGGCCACCGTGCCGACGCCGACGGTCGAGCCGGTTGCCGCCGCGCCTGTCGAAGCAGCGCCCGTCGTACCGGCCGTGCCCACGATTGGTGGTCGCACGCACTTCGAGGTGCTCATGCAAGGCATCGCCGAGAAGCGGCCGGTGCCGGAGGTGGTCGACTACTTCTTCGGGCTCGTCAAAGCCGAAGATGCGAGCCTCGCAACCGAGATGGAGAAGCACGGCGGCTCGCCGTTCGACTTGCTGCAGGCGCACTTCGGCCTGCCGTTCATTCAGGCCAACTCGGGCTACTTCAGTGAGCTGGGCACGGCGGTCAATGACCGCGGCATCGAAATCGGGCTGTGGAACGATGACGAAGACGGCGAGAGCGCAGAGAGCGCAGAGACCGAAGAAGATGAAGCGCTGGCTCGTGGTGTTGAGCCCGTTTCGTCGTGACTCAGCAAGAACGGCTCGACGACTTCATCAAGCGCGGGCTGATTCGGCTGCACAGCGTCGACTTCGATTGCACGATGTGCGGTCGAAACTTTGACTTCGAGAAGCTGGGTCGGAAGCTCGACTCAGCTTCTTTCGTTCTCGCGCATGCGAAGAGCTGCGCTGTGGTGAAAGCCATCTAGGACGGGCTAGGGCTGCTAGGCAGCCTTAAGCGGCGTGGACGTACGGGGCTGGCTTACCTAGCGTTTCTCGCGTGGCGAGATATGTGTCCCGGTACAGCGCGTTCGGCGACAAAGCGAGCGCGGCGGCGCAGTACCTGAATCCTACGGACCAACAGGCCAGCCTCAAGATTCTGGCGAACCTCACCATTCGCGCGACGGTGAATCCGCTCGTGCGGAACACCGCGCTGAAAATCATTCGTGAGTGTGGCTCTCGCGATGACGCGTGTGAGCTGCAGGCCGTGTACGAAGCGGTCAAGCACGGTGACCCCGCTGTGCTGCCGCTGAAGCGCGGCTTCAAGTACGTCGCCGACAGCCGCTTCGCTGACTACTTCGCATCGCCGGTCGACTCGCTCAACGCCTGTACGAAGGGCGCGTGCGGTGGTGATTGTGACGATCACACCAGCCTCGTCTGCGCACTGCTGGGCTCGGTCGGCTGGCGTTGCGGCCTTCGTGCGTGGGGCCGCCGTGGCGACGGCGCCTACTCGCATGTGTACCCGGTCGCCGCCTTCCCGAAGCGGCCGCCTCACCAGCGCGCGGTCGCGCTCGACACCACTGTGCCGGAGTTTGGTCCCGGCGACGAGCCCCCACGCGGCGACGTCCTGACTGCGTGGCTCACGTAGTTCCCCGTTCACCCCGCAGCAAAGGAGCAGAAGCAAATGTCCAATCGCGTTGTGGTTCAGGAAGGGTACAGCCTCCCGTTCGCGGGGTTCGACGGCTATCGCCGTCGTCGCCGCAAGACTCGGCGTTCGCGCCGGGGCGGCCGGAGCAAGCAGGCCAACAAGATGCGCGCGTGCGCCAAGCGGTGGCGCGGCAGCGGCAAGAAAGGCTCGTACCGGGCCTTCATGAAGCGCTGCCTGAAGTAACCGCCACCCACACATAGCAGCACGCAGCACGCAGCACGTTCGCAGCTTCCTCGCAGCACCTCATCAACCAACGCAGCAAAGGAGAGCAACATCATGGCAAGACGGCGTCGTCGGCGGTTTGGAGGCACGGTCGGGGTGAACCTCGGCAATCTGCCTCTGGTCGGGGACTCGGTGAACAGCACCGACGTTCTCATCGGTCTCGCGGCGGGCGTGGTCGCCTCCGCGGCAGTCAAAGGTCTCGCGAAGCGGTTCGCGCCTGGAGTGTACGCCCAGGTGGCGAGCACTGCTGGGCAGTTCCTGCCGGCCGTCGCCGGTGCGGCGGGCGCCGCGGCGGTGTACTTCGGCGGCACCAAGCTGCTGAAGATGAGCGACCACAAGGCGAAGGGTCTCGCGGTCGGCGCGGTTGCGGCCGGCGCGGCGCTCTCGGCTTGGGACTTCGCGCGTGCGCAGCTGGCCGGTGTCGGCGGCGGCATGCTCGACTTCTCGGGCACGGTCGGGGTCAACCTGGGCGGCTACGGCATGCTCATCGACGACTCGGCCGGGCAGGGCGTGAACGGCTACGGCGGGCTCATCGTCGCGGATCACAGCGACGGGCTGGCCGAGCTGGCCGCGGTGTCGATGGGGCCGGACGACGACGGCATCGACGCGCTGATGGGCATGTAGCAGGTCGGGCGGCTCGAGGCGCCGGTGAACGCTTCGAGTCCAAGTGAGTCTCGACGAGCCAATTCACCTGGGCGGACGGACCAAGCAGTACGTGCGGTGCCGCAGATAGGTGTCGTGACCTATCCCGCTCTTTCGAAGGGAGACCGCAATGCGGCCCCTGACGCAGTCCAAGGCAGCCGGCTTTGACCGCGCCTTGAGCAGTCAACGGGTCGTACCGGCCTCGCGCCAATAGGGCGGCCCAGCAAAAAGGACGCACCACCATGAAGCTTCTCTTTCCCGATGCCTCGCAGCGCTCGCCCACCGCCGTCGCCGGCAAGTCGGACCTGCGCGACGAGAACGTGTACTCCGCCGGCGTGCTCGCACACGGCGCCAGCGGCAGCATTCAGCTGTTCACCACGCCTCGCGGCCAGGCCATCCCCGAGCTGGCGGGCTCGGGCATCACCGCAACCACCGCGGCGCACCAGATGAAGTACACCGAGCTGACCACCAACATCACCCAGGCCGGCCAGTTCGGTTCGGCCCTCGGTGAGGGCTCGGTGCGCGGTGTCGGCCTCGACATCGAGAACGCCTACGTGACGTCGGCGTCGGGCGCGCTCAACACCTACGGCGCCGGCCAGCAGGAAGTGAGCGAGATTCTGGCGAAGTGCTTCTTCCGCCTCAGCATCGGCGGGAAGAAGCAGCTCGAGTCGGCCGTGCGTCACCTGCCGGCGGCGGGCGGCAGCTACGGCTCGGTGAGCACCACCGGCAACGCCGTCACCGTGTCGCAGCTCAGCAACGGGCTGCCCGGCAGCTGGCGCAACCTGAAGGTGCCGATTCTCATCGCGCGCACCGACACCGTCGTGGGCGACCTGGGCGTGGCCGGCGGTGCCAGCCTCACCTTCTCGGTGACCACTTCGCTCGGCCAGCCGTGCCTCGTGTGGTCGGTGCTGAAGACCGCAATCAAAGGAGACGCTCGCTAGTCAGCGGCGTTGTTCTCTAGCTTCTGGAAGCCCCGCGATGTTCTGGCGGGGCTTCTTTTTTTGCGCGAAGCTTGTGGCGAGCGCTCGTAGCTCCACTGCTGGGTGAGCAGGCTCGCCGCGACGCAGTCTTGGCATGGCACCAACCCACAGATGCGGGCGGCAGGGTTTCCTGGCCCTGACCGCCCGTGCAGTTTTTTGACACAAACGTCCCTCTATGCCTAGCGTCGGTTTTGGCACCGACAACTTCCCGTGACGGCACCGAAACTGGAAGGGAACAGGCACAGTATGACGCAGGAGCAACTCTGGAAGTTGGAGTTGGGGGTACGTGGGCGCAAACCCACGATGGGCTTTTTGGACGCGAAGCGAGCAACACTAGACGAGCTGGTCGCAGAGGCCGACGCGCGTCTAAGCGAGCTGGTCGACAAGTCTCGGCACGGCGTGACTCCAGGGGACTTGATGGTTGCAACCGCTGAGCTGGTCTTGCTGCTCGCAGCGTTGCGGGGTGAGCATTGAAGCCATTGCTTGCTCGCAGGCTGTCACGTCGTCTAGTGTTGAAAGCGGCGGGTGGATTGGGGCTCGCGTTGGTTGGGTGCGGAGAAGGAGCGGTTGAGCTTCTCGTCGATGAACCACTTTCACCGTATCCGCTAGATACGGAGGAGCCCGACGAGATGCCTACGCCGCAGGGGCGGTACTTTGACGCGCTGTACGACCCCATGCTGCTGTACGGGCAGGCCGTCGTCTCGCCCGGCAGCGGAGCGAGCCCCAACTCGGCTGCGCTGATGAATCCGCACGGGCTCCCGATGGAGCTGCTT
>JACCDR010110597.1_pt1 | contig 26296 bp, 21 predicted proteins | sample 7446431 | NCBI WGS metagenome assembly JACCDR01 (sample SAMN15323443, study PRJNA562643) | freshwater metagenome | isolation source: river surface water | place: USA:Blue River Watershed | collected 2017-08-17 | reverse complement strand
AAGACACATCAATGGTATTGGCTTTGGTACCTAGACCAGTATCCACATATGTCACGTCTGCTTTGAGATCCAAGGCAGAAGACACATCAATGGTATTGGCTTTGGTACCTAGACCAGTATCCACATACGTCACGTCTGCTTTGAGATCCAAGGCGGAAGACACATCTAAAGTATTTGCTTTCAAAGCTAATTGTTCATTGACATATTCCAAATCCGCTTCCAGTAATAGTAAATTTTGAGCATCTAAGGTGTTTAGCTTTAAATCAAGTTGCTCATTGAGATAGGTCAAATTGGCTTTGAATTCTAACTCGGTGTCCACATAATTGATATCTGCTTTTTGATCCAATTGAGTATTAACATAAGATAAATTTGCTTTTAAATCTAAAGCACTGAAGACATCAGAAGTATTTGCTTTTAGGTTTAATGCGTTGGACACATCGGAAGTATTTGCTTTTAGGTTTAATGCGTTGGACACATCGGAAGTATTTGCTTTTAAATTGACCATTGTCACTAGATCATTATATTCAGTAATGTCTACTTTGTCATCCAATCCATCTTGAAGTTCGGATTGAGAAACTTTTGTAATGACAATCGAATTTAGGGAGTTTAAAGAAGTAGTACTTGCTTTGGTAGCAAGTTCTGTTTCAAATGTAGTAACAGAGACTTTTGTATCCAGAGCGGCTTGAGTGGCAGTGGAAATGGGTAAATCCAAATCACTGGTATTATTCACATTTCCTAATCCGACTGCTTCTGCTGTGACCCCAGTGACAAACCCTTGAAAAGTAGGATTAATGATAGGTGCCAATTGATCCACTAACTGCAAAGTTTCTGTTCGTAAAGAATCTACATTTCCAATGGTTGCTTTGGTGGTCTCTAAATAGGTAAGATCTAAGGGAAGAGTGACTTGAACTCTTTGTTCTAACGCTTGTATTTTACTCGCTTGAGCTGCTAAATAACCATTTAATGATGTATATTGTTCTGAAGGAGAAACAATATAGTTCACGTTCAATTGATTTTGAAAGGTAAGCAGATCTTGCTTTTCGAACGACATGAAAAAAGAGTGAGAGAAAGAATAAATGGTAAGCAAAAAAATGAGATTTTAATTAGCTATTTTCGTAAGGGTTAATTGACCTTGTAAGGAACAAGAGACTGTACTTGTATTCGCATTTCCTGTCAATTGTAAAGTATGGTTACCTCGATTTTGAGCACAACGGAAGATACAAGGAACAGTGGTGTAAACTTGGGTACGACCTGTTTGATAGTTGGCTATATTGGTTGTAGGAGAACTCGGAAAAAAATCCCCTGTAGGTATACCACTAACAGAAAGACTTGCCGTAAAGTACCCTCCTGTTTCCCAAGTAGTACCAGTACCTGAGGTACGAAAGAATTTTACAGTGACAAACCCGGACCATGTTCCTGCTGGAAGCCAACTTAAAAGTGTGACAGATGAATCCACATTATCATTAATACCATTAAGAGTAACATCACGTTGGATAATTGACCCCACTGCAAAATACGGAGTGGTGGTATCGGTATGCAAATAGGTATCATTACTTTTAATAATGGTAGGAGTTGTTGCCAAAGTAGCACTATTGTTAGAACTTACTTGTATATCGGAATAGTAAAGTTGTTGAATCAAAGAGGTAGATAATTTATTGGTTGAATTAATAATCGGTTGAGTTGTCTCAAGATATGTTTTTAAAGTAACTACTGGAGTCACACCAGAGGCGGAGGTAATGATGGAGGAGGAAGGGATTTGTGTTAATGCAGTGTTTAAAGTAACTGCAGGTGTTTGGTCGACTGCAGCGGTAGTAATGATTGAAGAAGAAGGGATTTGAGTGAGTGCAGTAGCCAAATCCGTCGATACATCAAAAGCTTGTTGGATATCTGCAAAATAATAAGTTTCAATTTTATTTTTTTCTAGTTTGGAAGTTGTCGATAGAAGAGGTTGATAGGTTAATGCTAACCCCTCCACACAATTTTGAGGGAGTCGTTTATTGTCTGCGTTTTCAATTTTGGGGTGGAAAGTCCCCAGGGTTGTATCCAAAGTTACTTTAGGTGTCACACCTGCAGCAGAGGTCACAATAGATGTAGAAGGGATCTGGGTAATGGCGACAGATAACCTTGTATCATCTGTCGTACTGGTTCGAATATCTGCAAAATTGTAATTGGAAACAAGATCTTTGGATAATTTTGCACTTTCGGTAATCAAAGGATGTTTGTTTGCCAAGTCAGTGACTAATCCTTGAACAAGATTTTGAGAAAGACGTTTGTTTGTCGCATCTTCCAAGAGAGGATGTTTGGTCGCTAACGCATTGGTGGTGGCAGTAGAGAGTGGTTTATTGGCATCTGAGGTATTATTGACTTGATCTAATCCCAAAGAAGCTTTGGAGGCGACCACGAATTCTGTGGTGGAAGTATCCATGGCGTTGACTTGTTCTTGCAATAAATCAATTTCGAGTTGCTGGGTATTGAGACGTTGCGTCAGCGAGGCATTGCTACGAACCAAGTTTTCATTCAAGGTTTGAAATCCTTTTTGAAAAGATTGAGTCGTTGTAAAAGAAGATTTTCCAATCATTTTATGGAAGAAAGAAAAGAAGAAAGAAAAAATGAGTTTTTAAAATTTAATGATATAATGCATAGAAATATTGGAGGGGCGAGTTTCTGTACTATCTAACTGGACATTATTGTTTTTATAAGTGTCCATGGTGAGGAAGGGAGTGGATTCACCATCACTGTCATATTCATGAACACTATTATCCCAAAGACTAGTGTAAATTGTAGAACCAGGCACATAATTGACTTCTTTTGTAATTCGTGGGCGAGCATAACGATGTTTGTGATTTACAATCGCATGACCTTGAAATTGACCTAAATTTAACCCAGAAGCAACCAACGAACTATTTTCACTTGTTCCCACTCCACGAACAAACATTCCACGTAAATCAGGAAGATAAAATTCGTCTACATCAGGGGTGTTATTCCACCCCAGATTGGTTGGGGTAAATGTTTTTCCAATGACACCAAAAAGGAGAGGATAAGTAGTGGTGTTCAATTTTTGACCATGACAGAATAAAAATCCAGAAGGAACCGTGTTACTACTCCATAAAAGAATCGTTCCAATAGGAACACTGGCGGTAGAAGGGGAAGCGAGGGCATTGATTTGATTTTGAAGAAAGGTATCTTGAGCACTTAAGGTATTCATTTGAGTTTCCACTCCAGCAAACTGTTGTTGAATGGTTTGGGACGTGTCAATTCCATTTAAAGTCAAATATTCCGCTTGTGAAATGGTGGAATCGTCATCAAAAGTAGGATTGGCAGCAATGGCTTGGGATAAAGTATTCAATTGATGTTGCACGGTGACATCTGTTTGAATGTCTCGTAGAGTATCGAATTCACTATTCGTCACCCGTCCAAGGGCAATACTAGTGGCTGGAATAAGAGCAGTCGTATTATAAGTAAGTAGCATTTGCTCTTCCAGCGCTTGAACCCGTACAAGCAAATCATAATAATCAGAACCACTTGAATTATGAGTAATCGTAATGGACATGAAAACAAAAATAACTACGATTCAAAAACAAGAGAAAAAAAATCTCATTTTCCTACTTCGATGGCAATTTCTTCCTCGAAATCTAAACGAAATTTACGATATTCCGATCCTTCACAGAACACAGTATTCAAAGGAATCATGGAATTCTTACGTATATTTTGTTCGATTTTGTCTTCGATGGAAGCCCGATCCAAGAGGACAGAATAGACAAAAAACTCGGTCCAGTATAAAAAGTAGACATGAGTGGAGGGATTACTTCGACTTCCTGCAAACGTAGACGTATTGACAAACCCTCCTTCTTGCTTTTTACGTTCATCATAACTGATTTTCAGTTCTTCCAAATATTCCAACAGAGAAATTTCTTTCTTGGGGGGAAAATTCTCCATCATCAAGTCATACAAACGAGTCATGGCTTCTCCTTCCGTAACCTTTAATTCTGGATCGGAAGGAAAAGCAATGTGCCAACAAAAGTAAATGGGTTGTTCTTTGTACAGATTGGCTTCCATCAAGATACATTCTGGTAAAAAATCAGGTTGTTCCTGTTCCCCACGTACCCCCGAAGGAGGAAGTAAGAACACCAAAGAACCTTTTTCATGATTCAAAACGGCAACTTTTTTCAACATTTGGTACCACGCATACTGATGAAGAAGATGAAGACTTTGAGCTTCTCGAACATTCAGAGGATTATGTTGATACTTGAAGAAGGGGTCAGCAATGGTTTCTTTGGGGTCTTTGAGGAAATTGTTCCATTGAATTTCTTCTCGAAAGAAAAAGTAGGCCAGTTGATTGGTGTATTCAATGATCTGCTGGTAATGTTGAGTAAACTCTTGGACTTTGTCCTTCATGGCGGGAGGGGACTCGTGCCAGACTTCTTGCTGGTCGAATTTCCACTCTTCAAATTTTCCCCCAAAAGAAACCAGGTCATTGATGAGTTGTTGAAAGGTTTTTACAAATTCGTCCATGAGAGAAAAAATGAAAATCAGAGGGAGGAAGAAAATCAACAGGAGAAAGTTCTGAGGACCATCCATTTTTTCTTAGAAAGTTCCTTTGGGGACATGAAAAAATGTGTTTTTTCTCATAATTTTTGTTTTCCACGAATCACGCACGATGAACACAAATCATAAAAATAGAAATATGAGTAAAGCCCCAGCCCCAGTGAACCCAATTGGAAATCGTCCCAATAAAGATGGTTGCTATACCATGACTGTTCGAGACCCAAAGCAAGTGGTTTTTTTCTTGACCAATGGAACCTACACTGCCTGTGTGGGTCACCGTAAATCGGAAAAAGGAACCGAATATTTCTACCCTTACATTCGAGATTCGTATTCCGGAAGAGATGTGATCTTACAAAAAGTCTATGTCGAAGATATTCTTCCGGATGTCGATTTTAGTGGCAAAGAGATCTTGAAATTCTCTCCTTTGACTCGTACGGGAGCAGAATCTCAAGCCGAATGGGTGAAAATCTATGAGTTTTTTGTGGCGGAGTTGGCTCGTATTAAAGCTCCACAATTGGTTGGCAAGAGTGTGAAGAAGTATATTCATGAATCCGACGAAAAAATTAAGTTAGCCACCAATACTTCGATGGAAGATATTTTAAAACGAAATCATAAGGATCCTGAATCCATCCCTATTGAAGGAGCCAAATGGACCTCCACTTTACTTTCTGTGTATTGTATGCCTACGGAAGAAGGAGAGATGGCGATGGGAGTTTGTTTATATGTAGGGTATCCTTTCTATGAAACCAAAGAAGCTTACTTGAAAGCCAACCCGGGTCATGCCCGTAAACGTGCTCGTGCCTCCAAAGACGAGGAAGAAGAGAAGAAAGATTCTTCGGAAGAAATGGAAGTAGGAAAATAAAGTGATTTTTTGTTTGTTTTTTGTTTGTGTCGTTAGACAAAAAATGCAATCGTTTGTTTTACCCAATGCTATAATTAATGGAGAAATTAAATATGATAAAACTGAACCGACTCGTAGCCCAGAAGATTTATTTAAACTCCCTACGCTCGCCTCGTTTGTCGGAGAACGAGGGAAGGGAAAAACGCACGCCGCAACGAATCTAATGAAATATCATATGGACAATGGGTATTTTACTCGTATTTATTGTATTAGCCCCACGTACGAATCGAACGAAGTGTTACATGTTTTACCGATTCGGGAAGAAGATATTTATACGACGTACTATAAAGCAGGAGATGCCATTAATCATATCGTGGCCAAAGTGAAACAAGATGTGAGTGATTTCAAGAACCAGTTTGTGTACAAGAAGAAGTATGAACAGTTTGAAGAGGCGAAGCGAAAAGGAATGGCGTATTCCGATATGTTGAAAAAGGATCGTGATTATATGGAAGAAATGCAAACGAAAATAGCGAAAATGTATATGGATTTACAATTACGAATGGAATATATGGAAGATAAGATTACTCCGGCGGATCGAGAAATGGCGATGAAAGCGGAATTTCCCAATATTTTAGAAAATCCAGATATGAGTATCATGAATAACCCGTTGATGGATGTTCAAAATTGGCCGGTGTTTATGTTTCCTTATAAACTGGTCAAACCGGCTCCAGTGTTATTCATTGATGATATGTCTCACTCGGATATTTATTCCACGAGTCGAGTGAACCCGTTGGTGAATTTATGTTTACGTCATCGTCACTTGGGAGGAGCTGGGTTTGGAGTGACGATTTACTTTGCGGTGCAAACGTTCAAGACAGGAGTTCCGAAAGCCTTGAGAAACAATTGTCAACAGTTTTTTATTTTTCAAGGATCGGATATTTCGGTGTTGGAAAGTATGTATGAAGAGTTTGGAGGGTTATGTAGCAAAGATCAGTTCTATCAAATGTACGAGACGGCGATAGGAGACGACCCAGCCAGCCATCATTTTTTGACGGTGGATAAAAATGCGAATGATTATACCCGTGTGTTTCGCCGGGATTACAATGAAGTGCTTATATTACCTAGACGTCCTTCGATTCGTTCGTTGCTGATGCAAGAACAGAAGGGGGGAGAAGTAGAAGTAGAAAAAGAAAGAGAAGAAAAATTAATTAATATGTTGTAATTGAGGTTTGGGACGATTCATATGTTCAATGACATCGATGGGTCGATGCGTAATAGGATCTAGATTCACGTACTGACTACCATTCGTCGCACAAGGGACATCGTCTCGACGAATGACCGCTTCGGGAAACGTGCGAACGGAAGTACGACGCAATTCTAAAAACGGGTCGGAATATTGAGCTTCATTTAAAAACACGTTTACGTTATTCATAGAAGAAAAACTATAAAAAGACTTATTTTTTCCTTTTCGAAATCAGTTTTCATCTCCTTCCTTACTTCAGGTAATCCCGGACCTTTTTTGATATATCAGCATAATCATCATTTTTTGCAGCCATTAAACTACAAGAAAAAATACAAATTTTTGGATCTTCAAAAGCATCCGCACATGATGTTCGGGACATCCCGGGCAGGTTAAAAAAGGCGTCTACAATTTCTTGATCCGCACGATCTTTCATGGCAACAAAAGAAGGATCACGACGGAGCCATTGATAAAAGGTATTCACAGAAGGAGAAGTACCCACGGCCTGCTGCTTCATTAAATTCTCAAATTCTTCTGTTTGACGATAAAAGAGATATTTCATTTGCATCGCAAACAGAGTCGCATGAATGGCAGGGACGTTCTCCTCAGTAAAGGTAGTGTCCATTGATACTATATGATTAAATTCCGTACGGAATACTTCTTGATATAAGTAAGTGATACTACCAAAATCAATGACATCTTCAAATTCAGGGGAATTCGTCAAAACCGTAGGAAGGACTCCCATGTAAAAACGAATTGGTTTTTTGTAATCAGCTGTCCCCTCTTCTAGTTTTTTCTTGAAGATCTCCTCTTTCTGGGATGTGGAGAAATACTTTTTTTGTTCAAACTCTTTCCGAACCAATGCCTCCTGTACTTTGTTTTTTATTTTCTCTTCGTGAAGATTTTTTTGGACTTGGGCAAATTCAAGCAAAGCTTGATTTAAATCAAGAAAAGAGGTACTTCTTCCTCGCTCATCCTGAAGATCTGTAGAGGTCATGTTTCGTTTTACTTCTTCTTCTTCCTCCATTCTTTTAAGGTGATGAAAACATAATTTTAATTTTTGTCTGTGGAGATGAGTTAATTGGGGTAGTTCGAGGCGTGAATATACTCTATCGATGGGGAATATAGGATACATTCCTATACGATCCTCTTTCTCTTCTAGAGAATTCACCATTCTTTGTCGTTTTTCTTCAAAATCAGTAAGGTCTTTCTTGAGGGTATCATTTATATCTATCGCTAAACCTCCAACCTGTCCATTTGTATCAACATCTAACATTAGAGCTGCCAACATATCGGAATAAGGAGCATTGAGTTTATTTTCACGTATAGAGTTCAAATATCGATTGGCCTGGGTACTTATCCGTTCACTCAATCCTTTACTTGCATCTTCTTGTTGCTGTTTATCTTTTTCTGTCCTCTTGGATTCCAAAGGAGGGGGGTAAGATGCTTTGCTTTCGTCGATGGGGGAATCTATATATTCTTCCTCTTCTTCATAATGTGTATTGGGGTTGAACGGAGTTTCGCCTTCGGTGACTCGTGAGAGATAATAGATTCTGTCTTCTGGGGAGGAAGGATCCATTCCAGTCGTACGATGAGTTGGACTCGTTAACGTGTTTGGATCTCCTGCACTTTGAATTCTCCGACCCGCATCTCTTTCTTTTGTCCTTTGAATTCTTTCCTGGGTTTCTGGGGAAATTCCAGCTGTGTTTAATATATCTTCGAGGGTCTCTCCCCTCTCTGTAATAGTGGGATCCTCCGTAGGACGTGTACGAGCAACGTTGGTGATTTCGTCTTCCTGCAAAGCCATAAAGGCTTCTTCTCCTCCTCCGTTGTTTACATAATGAGCCCACGCTTCCAAAAATGGGTTTGGATCTCCAAAGAGATTCCCATCTCCATCCTCTTCATATCTTCCTCGACGTCTTTTTCGACGTCTTCCTCCCCCAAGGCCTCCAGGGCTTCCTCTTCCCCCAGGACCTCCAGGACCTCCTCTTCCCCCAGGACCTCCAGGACCTCCTCTTCCACCTCTTCCCCCAGGACCTCCCGGTACGACCCCTATCCCTGCAGGGGTGGAAATGGTGGAAACCCAAGTCCCCGGTATAAAAGCATACGCAGGAATCGGGTTGGGTTGAACCTGTTGACGAATACGGGTACTTTGAGTGATTCTGGGTCGATAAACAGGATCCTCATTGGTGCAAAAATGATCTTGCAAGTATTGACTTAAGAAGTTCAGTAATCCAGGACGTCCCATGTATCCTTTATTATATAATTTTCCTATCTCTGCTGTTCGTCGAATCGGATCCATATCATCTAAATAAACCCCCATCAAATCGAAAAAGTGTGTTTCCAAAGAATTGGTGATCGTATCCAACCGTCGTTGGATGTAGACACGGGTAGGAGGATAGTAATAATTGTTTCCCACCAAAGTAATACGTGGTAAACTTTTATGAAGTATCTCTTCTTTGGAAGTAAAAGGATATTTCAATCTTCCTTCAAATTGAGCTCGACCTATTTTTCTTTCCGTCAAAGAGTACCCACGAAAAAAGAACTCTTCATCCATCGGAATATATTGTGCATGGGTTCCACGAGTGACTTTGGCTAACGCATGAGCAATTCCAGGAACCACCTGGTTACTCATATCCTTGGATCGGGACGTGGGGTTGCGGTCGGAGGTAAAGGTCAACCCTACCCCTTTCGGGTTCGGGGGCATGTTATACGGAGCGACAAAGTAGCGCTCGTTATACAAGTTCATAGAAACAACGAATTATTTACAATAAACTTTTTTCTAATTTCTGCACTTGGGCTTGCGCCTTTTTTAAAATCTGTTTCTTTTTGTCTCGATGCACCAAATCTTTTTCTTGGTTCTCTTCGACATGAAACAAATATAAAAAATAGTGCAAATAGTGTAAACGAAACATCTTTTTTTCCACCGGATCATACAAAAACGAACTACGTAACAAGGAAGTCTGGTCTACAAATTCAAACAAATCTCTACGCAACGATACTAAATCACGAACCCAAACCACTTCTTGCTTTTCATAAATATCTATCTGGAATCCTTGTTCTCCCCACTGCAAAAATTGAAATCGATAGACATAACGCATACCATCCACACGATTTCCATAGCAATAACAGTGGTAATGAGACAAAGAAACATGATAGTGAACACGCTCTAAAAAGGAATCATTTTTTGGATTGGCAACATAGTACGGAGTAAATACCCGCTGAATGATTTCTTGTTCTTCGTTCTTTTGCTCGTCCATGAAAATAATGATTTTTTCTAACGACCTACTCGAGAGCGCTTGTTATTTCCAAGAACTCTCACCTGGATCGGATACAGTTGTTGCTGTTGGGCATAATTCAAAGGATCTTGTCCTTCTCGGTTCGACGCTAGGATCGGTGGAACGTATCGTTCACTATCTAACCCTTCATGAAGCTCAGAAATATCCTTCATTTCTTGTTTGTAAACCCCTATTTCTATTAAATACATTGTCTTTTGCATTCGAATGGATTTATCTGCATTCGTGAGAGTTAAACTAATATCCGACAACATGTTCGTATTGATGGGGACAAACGTTTCAAATTGAGGCATATAATTTAAACTCTCACCAAAATCATTGAGAATAGGAATACGAGCAATGATTCCCGTTCGAGCCAGGGTTTGATAAGCGGTAGAATAGAAAGAAGGAATGACATTGCTGCATTCCACGTCTATATAATCCACTGGACGTAAATAGACGGCCCATTTGAATTCATAGGTGATATCCGGGTAGGTATAGTCGATATATTCCACTCCACTATGAATCGTGATTTGTTCCTGTGGGGAAGGAAGATTTATTTTTAGAACTCTTTTTTTCCCATCTGGACCTACTTCCGTAAGATCTCCCCGACGATATAACCCCCAGTAGTCGTAAATTTCTTCCGTTTCATCCCCCATTTCTACATAAAACGCAATGGGTAAAAAACATTGGGAACCGATTTCTACTTCGTCCTTTTTAACTCGTATGACAAAAGAAGGTTGATAGAAAGAGAGTTTGCGGTTATTTTCATTATACTCCAATTGATTGAAAAAAGTAGGCATCGAGGTGGTTGTGTTGGTGACAAATCCCAAGGATGTCATCGAAAAAGTATTTTGTGAAATCGTTTTTCCGGCTTCATTGGATAGGGAATATAAGTATTCGTTTTGAAATCCAGCGACATCAAACCAACCCTCTCGAAACGAATAAGCAGAGGAATATTGTTTTCGTTGGGAATAGTTTTTATTTCTATACTCTACCCCCGTAAGAAGAGACATGTTAGGTAAACTATTATAAAACAAGTTCGTAAAGGTAAAAGACTTTAAGGACAAGTAAAGTTCTTCGTGCGGGTTATCTACTTGAATGGGGGGAGAGATGTTGGAACGGAAGGCATTTTCGTACCCTTGTTCTTGATTGTAGTTGTCTGTTTCCCGACTGGAGCAATAAAGGGTAGTCAACAACCTCATCTTATGAAAAAATTATCAAAAGAATTATTTTAAAACAGTTTTTCAAACAAGTCTATCTCTCTTATCCCTTTCGTTTTTGTTTGCTCCCTTTGTCCAACAACATTTCTCTCAATTCTTTCTTCTTATAGCTCTCTAACACAAAAGACGCTCCTAGCTTTTCACGCAAATAATTACATTCTTCCTCTGTTAAAGGAGGTTGATCGTCCTCCTGCTGGTGGAAATACCCGTTTCTTTTCTCTTCGACGGATCCTTTTTCTTCATTACTATACTGGTATTTCATGAGGGCTGGGTACATCGACGGGTCAAACTGGTCAATCGTGACCGTATCTGGCTTTCTCCACAATTCATTCATTTTTGAGTTCCTCCGGAGGGGTGGTCTCTTTCGAAAAATCACTTTTCTTTGAATCCTTTTCGGAGAAACTCCTCAAAAAACAATGGAGGAGACTCTTTCTGTGAAGGAGGAACAAAAATGTATGGACGAGGTGTTAAGTGAACCTCTGAGTAAGCAAGTGGATATTAAAAAAGAGCAGTGGAAGAAATGTAATGAAGGGTTGGTCAAGTATCGCACCAAATATAAACAGATGAAAGATGAAATGAAAGAAGAAGAAAAACGTTTGAAAGCGCAATTGAGGATGGAGTACAATCGAAAAATCAAAGAGGATATGAAGACCGAAACCTTGGTGTCGATCCCTCCTTCTCTCCAAGTAAATCCTCCTCCCCAAGAAACCACTCCAGCACCCCCCAAAGAAATTCCTGCTCCTCCCAAAGAAATTCCCCCTCCCGTCGTGGTGGAAACCCCCAAGGGGCCTCCTCCCTTGACCAAGGAAGATTTTTTTCTCTTGATGGAACAATACGAAGAAAAGAAGAAACAAAAAGAGAAAAAAGTGGTTCCTCCTCCGCGAGAACGATCTCGTTCCCGATCCCGATCTCCTCCTCCGGAAGAATCTTCTGTTCGTTTTAGTTTAGCTTCTTCCATTTCAAAAACTGATTCCAAGACCCCACTGCAATCTTCCAAACCCCAGTTTTTCTTTCTTCGATAATTTCTTTCATGTCCGATTATGTTCTTCCTTTGACGCTTGGGTTTTTTGCTGCGAGTTTAGTCGGGTATTTTGGTCGTTTATTATTCGCGTCCAAGTGCCAGCATTTTGAATGTTGCTGGGGAATGGTAGAAGTAGATCGTAGTATTAAGTTAGAAAAAAGAGACATTCAATTAGATTTATCCATGTCTCGTGCCACCCCTCAGGTGATCAAAAAGACTTTTTTCTCCTTTCTTCCATGTTCTTATTGTATTATTTATGCCAAGATATTTGATTCCCCGCCAAAGCCTTTCTCGACGCGTACAGATTCCCTTGAAGAAAAAGAGCATACATCACGTGTATAAGCAAGGAACGGTGAAACAACATGTTCCGGTGGCTCCTTATTACGATGCCGTGAAAGCCTAGAGAAAATATGTAAATAAAATGTGTTTTTTTTCTTCCTTCTTTCTTTCTCTTTTCTTTCATTTTGAGCTCATGAGTGCCATTCCTGCTGGCTTACATTACGAAGCGAAACCCGCTGCCATTCCGGTGTATCGTCGTCGATGCATCACCAGTGCGATTTCGTCCAATGAATATCACCCGGGTCAAACGATTAAGATTCCTTTAGACACGGCCATGCATGGGTCAGTGCTAGACACCAAACAAACCATGCTTCAATTCCAATTGCAAATTAAGAATATGAACCCTTTTGTCGACTACATCAACTTTGGTCGTTCTGGAGCGGCAGGAATCTTTTCAGGTTTTCGATTCATGGTGAACGGTAACCCAGTGGAAAAAATCAACAACTATGCGGAAATCTTTGAGGATATGATGATCAAACTCAACTTGAATGGAGAGCCTTACCATTTCTTTCACCCCAACCCTTACATGCCAGAAGAAGGACCTCTTCATACCAACTTTATCAAACCTCCCATGGTGGATTGTATGGGAAATACCATGTACCGACCTCAAATGTTATTGGATGCAGCTTCCGCTCCCAATGTTTTCTTTGGAAATTTGAGTTCCAAACAAGATGTTGATACCAATCGAAAACCTCAAAAAAAAACCGATCAATATGGAAGTAATGCGGAAGGAATTCATTTACAAGAGCTCCAGACAAAGAATACGATCTCTACCGATGAAGAAAGTGAATTAAATCTTATGTCGTCTGTGTTTCATTATATCCCTCCGGGAGGATTTTTGACTGACGGAATTCAAACCCGTAATGAACAAGGAACCAAAGAGGTACTTTCGACAAGAAGTTTTCATCTAGATCGAAACATTGAACCAGGTTTTACTTCGGACAATGGATTTCCTTATTGTGCCCAAGAAAGAATGAAAGCAGTAAATCGTCTTTACTTTAATGCAGCTTCTGGGGTGCTTCCAGTGAAAACCGGGCAGTCCAATGGGGTCGCAGAATTAGGTTTGCAGCAGGCTTTTCGTGTTACCGGAGAAATCTGTATTCACGAAGGGATTTTAGGACAACAAGCGATTGTAGGAGATCCAAAAAGAGTCGCTCAGATCCCTTATTCGGTTCATACTCCTGCGGAATGGCCCTATTTTATCCCTCGAGAAATCCCCAAGACTCCTTCTTATAGTCACCAACGTTTGCAAGATGTGACTCGTTATTATTCCAACTGTAAAAGTATTCCTGTGGGAATGGGAAGTGATTTTAAATATGCCCAATATATTGCAGATACCTCGGAAATGGTTGTGGATTCAAACACCCGACGCAATGTCAACCTAAATGTGGTGGTTCCTTTATACTCCGGAGTTCTAGGGTTAGGAGCAGACAAAATGTTTCCAGATATGTTAATTGCTCCAGGGAAAGCATGGTTAGAATTAGATCTGGTAGATCACCGTCGTGCCTTTTATGTCACCATGGATCCTTGTCGTCGTGTCCCGGGAACCATTCGTGATTATGTTCCTTATACAGGAACACGGCACGGAGTGCCTCGTTTTGACTCTTATGCACACAATACCTTTTTAGGACCTCAAAGAATTCTTCCTTTCTATCGTCTGACACATCTTCATTCCGCTATGAATACGGAATTGAGTTATCCAGCTGCAGATGCTATGTTTATTCAAGATGATATTAATGCTTCTGTAACTGCAGGGACTCCCTTATCTGGAGTGCCGAAACAAGAACTTCCTATTCTTCAAACTCGTTGCTATAACAATAATGCCTGCAAAGGAGAACATTATATGGTTCATGGAGGTAGTTCCCAACTTTATCCCTGGGCAGGAACAGATGTATTAGAACCTACACATAATGCAAATCATACTGCTTACGATCATGGAACCAAATTTCTATTTCACCCTGCAGAATTTAAAGGTCCTGTTGGTATTAGTGGAAAAAATGCTGCGTCTCAATTCCCTGGAGGTTTTTTGACTGCTTTTAAAATCGCTCGTGAGATCGGGGCAGGAATGACAGGACCTGGAGACATGGATGATGAAGACAATGTTGAATTTGCTCTTTTTCCTATGCAAAATCTTTCCACGGTCGGAGGTATTCCTATTCCTCAGTATGTCCCCGTGAAGGACCCTTGGACAGTAAAAGATAGTCGAGTGAATTGTTATTATGTTCCTGAAAGAGAAAGCTGTTATGGAACGTATTTGAAACAAGCCGTGGCTCAAACCTCTCGTACTTCTATGGCCACCAATAACTTTACGGTGGCCAGTGCTCAATACACCACCTATGTCACCTCTTATGGAGTTTCCAACGTGGAATTGATCACAGAACAAATTCTTCTTCCGGATGCTGTCACTTCCCAAATTTTGGATGGAGCCTCTGCAGGAGCCATTGCTTACCACACCACCTTTACCAATTCTTTAGTTCAACTGGCCAATGAATCTCACTCTCAAAATCAATTGCTCACAGTTACAGGAGCCTCCGTCAACAACTTGACTCTTCTCTTCCGTTCCACCGCTCAATTGAATGCAGACAATTCTTCTCAATCCTATAATTCGTTAGCTTTCTATAACCCCTTTGCTTCTGTTTTATATGATGCTACCTTACCCACGGATACGATCAAAAAGTCTGGAGGAAAGTATGATGTCGGAGGTAAATATACTATCAATCATGCTCTTTCCACCAGGAAAGGAGAGAATTTGAACATGCAGCTCAAGATTGGGAACGAATTCATTCCTCGTACTCCGATTAAAGATCTTCCTACTTTGTTGATGGAAAATGAAAAAGGAGTTCAAACCATTGCCGATTACACCTCCAAACTTCCTTATTATTGTCCTTCCATTTGTACCACTTCCACCAATTCCTCCTCGGAAGCCTTTTTTGATTACAATTGCTTGGACGATGGATTTCTTGCTGCTTTTGTTCCTGCCGATGCTTTAGATGATCAGACCATTACAGGCAACCCTTTCTTTGCTTCTGTCGATTTGGATTTATTTAATACAAGAGTCAATCCTACTACTACAGGAGCAGAATTTGAAGTCAAAACTGCCGGGTTACGTTGTCCTCCTGATTCAAAGGAGGATAATGTAATGAATGGAACTTACCAAGGAGTGTTTAATCGATTTACTCCTTTGGAAGGAACCTTTCATATCTGCTTTAACTTGGATACTTTTGTCTTGGAAGGAGGTTCTGCCCGTTGTGGAACCACCATCGTTAACAATCAATTGTTTTGGAAATGTGAAAGCTGTTATTTCATGTCTCATAAGATTGGAGGTTATTCCCCCAAAGTAGAAATTTTAGCGATTTGGCAACAAGATGCGAAGATTGTATTTGAAGCAGGAGGAAACTGTGTTAGTTACATCTAAACCTTACTTAGCTAGACATCTACTCCTACTAAGGGTTCTCCCTTCCATGGAAGAGTTTTAATTTGAACCAAACGGTTCCAATCAATGTAATTCAAAGGAATCAATTTCCGTTTTGTAATCACCACCTTGGCTGTTTTCACTCCATAGCGAGTCATCATCACTCCGTAATTCACTCCTAGATTTCGTTGGCAATTTGCGTAGATAGACATATAACTCATCTCTACTTGCTTGCGAGGTTGATTGCGTCGGGAGATTACCACGGCATCTTCAATCAGTTCCCGAAACTTTTGACGATGCAATCGTTCTACATTCTGTAACGTGGGTTGAATTCCTTTCACTTTCAAGCACGTATGGCCCGATTCCAACATCAACGTATAGAATTTCGGGGCAATCGCGTAGAATTCCCAAATGACATCATTCGGGTACTCATTGGTCCACTTGCCTAATCCGATCCCGGTTAAATCTTCTCCTTCCTTGGGCCAATGAAACACTAAACTATCTGTATCACAATAAATAATTCGTTCTGGACCAATTTTAATCATCTGCTTGTGTAATTCACATCTTGCGTGTTCAGTGACTTTCGCTGCTAATGCCATATTTCCACGACGATTGGAACGAATATATTCTTCATTCATCTTATATTTTACCTTGAAAATCTCTGAACTCACTTGACGGAATTCAATCGAAGATTGGATCACTTGTTTGTTTTTCCATAACTCAAAGAATTGCTTCAATCCATACACAGTTCCAAAGATCTCCGTCTCAGGTTTTTGAGCAAATTTTCCCCACAAAGAATTTAAAAACAATTTTGCCAACATTCTCTTCACAGGGTTCTTACTTACTTTTTCTTTCCGAATCCGACCAATTTGTCCATTCGATTGAAACAATTCCTCCACTAACCGACTTTGTTCTTCTTCGTCTGGATCATTCCCTCTTGCCCCTAGTTTCTTCCACCCTTCTGCTTCTTGTTTCATACGAAGGAAAAAGTCTACGTATGGACGAAACAATTGATCGGAACGTTGACTGGGGTCCCAATGAATGATTCCGTAGACCTCTAGGATCTTATATCCTTGTCGCCACGCCAATTCCAGTTCATCCAATCCCCAACATCCATCTTGTTCGTCCAAGGTAAATTGCAACCGTCCACTTGGGTGACGACTTGGTAAGAATCCAATCAAACAATCGGGGTTTGGTAAGATGCGACAATGAATATACCCCCAATATTTGATTTGGGGGTTCGGGTGAAACAACCGTTCTGAATCGATATGCATCCCTAGAATAAATTGAGGGATCCCATTGGGTAATTCTTTGAATGCACACACATAGGGATACAGGGAACAGACATCATGATATTGTAATTTTTGATCTTTGGATGCCCGTGCACTGTAATACAATTGAAACACTTCCGTTCGACCACCATAAAAGTAATTGGACATGGGGTGCATTTCATAACATTTTTGTTCATATCGACTCAACGCAGGATTCTCCAGTTCACATTTACGAATCACTCGAGCTCCTTTAGATTCCCATTGATATTTAATCGCCTCCGTTACCTCATAGACCTCCTGGTAATTTTTCGAGGGAAACACTGGATGCATTCGTAAGGTATCCTGATGAATTTCAAACGCATGACAACGATCACATCCCCAGACCGCACAGTCCAAACAAACATAACATTTCCCCGTTTGAGGATCATACCCATCGGCAAATTGTTGAATTTCATAATCGTAATATTCATGCGTTGAATTGAGTCGGTGTTGTATATATATCCCTTCCTCTCTCATAATTTGTTCTAACCAATCGATTGCTTGTGGACATTGTCCTAATCGTAATTTACTTTTTAGGTTTAAAAAAGGAGATACTTCATACCCAGACACCAAGATATTCAACGCCAATTGAGGGACGGTCAAAAATTGAAAAGGGTCAATGTTGCGTGGATTCCAATCCATTGAGGTACTTCCTTCTTGCTGTTCTTCCATCTCTAACAATTGTTCTCGGTAACGACGACAACATTCCCCTAAAACCACCACATCCTGCATACAATATTGTTGCATGATCTCTTTCATGACCCATGTTTTTTTCCGACACGACGCACACGTATGATTGGTCAACACCAAACAAACCTCACACGTGCAATAGATCTCCGTTTGTTGTTGATAAAATTCTTTCATTTCGTTCACTTCCTTTTGATTTCGTTTCGTCCCTAAGCACCAATAATCCTCCTCTGTGTCCATCGGGGGAATTCGACCTTCATAATCCACTTCCTTTCGCGTATTGAATCGATGAGGAAAATCTCCCTTTCCACACTCAATACTCATGGACTCGGCAATATTCTTCAAGGATCCAGGTAAGAAATAAATAAAATCTAAAAATTGAATGTTTTGTTCAAAAAGGTGGACCGCTAAGAACTTGTGTGCACTATTCGGAGAAGGAACAAATTCATGTTGAATCTTCATTCGTTCCAAGTATCGTACAATGAATTGATGATCATACGAACCTCCATTATGAGCTAAAATCACAGCATTCTGGTAATTCTCACAAATATCATTCATAAATTCATATTCATTTTCATAGGTTTTTCCTTGTTTTTCTTCTTCTGTCTCTGGATACATTTTACGAAAGCAAACCATATTACACACATGATAATACGTCCCGGCCACCTGAGTCACCGGGATCTGAGCCGCTTCCACATCATACACATACAAACATTCTTTTTTCAATATTTCTTTCGGTCGACGGCATGTAATCAAACATTGATGTTCCATATAGTCTCGTTGAGGAACGGATTGAAAACAATAGGTACAACAATACGTCTTACATCCTTCTTTTGCGTTATAACGTAATTCCACAGGAATGGGTCCCATCTCCAATTCTTTTTTCTCGTGTTGTAATGTATTGTATCGATGAAAACATGGATATTGATGACAATAAGTTAACCAACATTTTTGAATATGTTTTAACGAACTTGCCTTCTTACGCAATTCCCGCGTTCCTTTCTTTTCACAGAAGGGGCAATACGCATTGATATCGATCGTGCGTTGAACTTCTTGCGATAAATATTTCATCAAATGACAGATCCCATACATATGTCCTTTATCATATAACAAGGAGGCCATATGAATCTTATTCCCGGTCTCTTGCATCACTTGAAACATACTCCGATTAGGTTGAAACACCCATACCCGTTCTCCAAATAACTCCACATCATAGATTTGAATACAAATCAGAAATGTATCACAGACCGTTTGAGCGACACTTTCCATATCATTGACATCCAGGTTCGGGTTTTTCTCCAATAGAAACAACTCCATCTCACGGGCAGCTAGTTCCCAATAGTATTGTTCATGGGTTGGCAATTCACGTTTATACTCTTGACGTTCTTCATCATAGGAAATAAAACGATTCATCCAACGAATGATGTAATTTTCTTCTTCTTCATCGTAATACACAAAGGAATAATTGATCTCCAAGGCATCCCATTCCGGTAAGGTACATCGTAAAGTAAACATCATTTCCTCGGTTTCCTCCATTCCATCTCCTCCGGATCGTTGACGTCCTTGATATTGTTTTTGTGAATCAAACAGATAGGTAAAACATTCACAACGAATCAAGGCCATCAAAAAACAAGATTTGGATCTGGTTTCCGGAGTACAATGAACGACTCCTTTTTTATGATACACATGTTCAATGCTTTCTTTATAAAACCCGATTTCATTCTCGTTGTTTAATTCATACGCTCCTACCTTCATTCCTTCTTCATGTTGAGTCCACCCAATAGTGTCTACAGTAGGAAAAACTTTTCGATTTCGTTTTTTCTGTCTCTTTTTTGTTTGTTCCGAAAAACGAAATAAGGGTTCCGGAGGAGGGTAAATACAAGGATCTCGTTCTTCTAACACCGACTTGCGATAATCTCCTGAAAAATCAAAACATTCAATCGTTCCAAAATAACTCCCTACCCTTCTTCGTCCTCCTCGACTACGTAAATTGTAATGATGAGTCTGCTGCGCAGTAGCACGAAGAAAATACGTTCCTTGTCGAGTTCTTCTTGGGGCTGCTGCTGGAGCTTGATTGCGTAAAGTGCTCCCTAATTGCCGTTGCAAACGATTCAATCTTCTTGCTCGAGCTTGCTCTTCGGCGTCTGGAGGATCTTGATCGTTCCCATTCAGGTTATCAAAACCGTTGTCTTGGTCCATGTATTCTTCCTCCATTTGAACATTCTGATTCGGAGGTGGCTGATAAGGAACTAATGCTAGATGCATAGGGTCTTCCAACAAAAGAGGGTCTGGGGGTCCCATCAACAAATTTTGAGGAGGAACCACGTAATCCATGGTAATCACTAAAGGTTGATAATTTTCTCCTTGCATCTCTGGATCATCTGTAAAGGTTCCTGAATGATTTCGATGCATTTGATCTCGTTGAACCATTTCTCGTAATGTATTACTATCGAGTAACTCTAACATATAAGTAATAAATTGCTGTTTTGCTTGTAAATAAAGAGGGCTATGAGTATAATCTTCAAACCAAAGAAAATCTTGTCGATCCGGCAATCGAAATGTATTAAAAGGAATCGATACATTGATTGTACGATCAGCAGAATATATATGAAAACGCAACCACATTTCACGACCTAACGCATGTCGATCTTCTAACATACGCATCCCTGCATCAAAAATACCCCCTAATAATCGATCATCCGCAATCCCTAAGCGTCGATTTTCATACACCATATCTAACGTCCCGACTGCTCCCGTAGGACCTACCGCTCCCGTTTCTCTTCTCATCCGATTCCGTGCTCCTAGTAATGTGTGCGCATGTCGTAATTCCGCTTGTTCTGTTCGAGAGACGACATTTGGAAAATCTTCCAATTGATCTGGGTGAGCTTCAGAAATACGATCCGTATGTTGCTGAGAAGGACGTATCAATATACGGCGACGCTGTAATAATTCATTCATCGCGTTTAAATTCTCTTCATAAGTCAACAATCCTCCATGAACAATTCCTGTTGCAAGTGCATTGGCATCTAACAAAACTAATGGTGGTTCTACTTCTTCATCATCATCAAGAAAATAAAAATTACGCAAAACATCCAAAGTAGGACTGTGTAATAATTCGCCTCTCAGCAATTCCTCCTCAAGGTCTAAGGGTTCTCCAAAAAGATTTTCGTTAAAACGGTAACGATGATCCAAAGCCTGACGTTCTAAATTTGGATCAATCCTTTGACGGTTGGAGGATTCATTTCTTGGTGGAATCACTCCATCATTCGCAAGTTCCTCCCAAACATTCCTATTTGTCTCTTCTTGCATTGCCTCTTCAAAGTCCTCCAAGGATATATCAACATCTCTCCGTTGTGGGTACAATTGATCCATTGCTCTTTGATAACTATCTTGTTGTCTTAGAGTCAAACGTCCTTTTTCTTTCAATAACCGATTATAATAAGCTACTTGTTTCGCTAATCGATTCCGAGTTCTTGAATCCAAAGCCGTATTCCGCTTCGTTTTTCCTTGACCTGGAAGATGTTTTTGAGTCACATCTTTTCCTGGAATTGCTGGACCCATTTCATCCTCATCACTCTCTTCCTCAATGGTAGGTAAAGCGGGAATGGTGGTTGTCGCAGGAAGTGTGTCTGCTCCAGAGGAAGTTGTGGAAGGACCAAATCGTCTCTCATATTCCCGCATCTCCTCTACATAGTCCTGATCTACCCCATTGATTTCTCTAAGTGCCTCCTGTGCTAACTCTGGGCGGAGTATCGCTGGGTTTTGTCCTGCTAGTAGGTTGAATCGATTATATATATCCTGTATACGTGTCTGACGATTATTTTGAATGGTTGCCAATTGTGTACGACGATATTCATGTTGGGATTGTTCATTACGAGGTTGTTTTCTTGCTTGTTTTCTCGCTGGAGGCATTTGAAAAAAGTGAAAAAGATTTTTTTCGTGACGGAAAATAATTTGTTTTTTCAAGGAACGATTCCGGAACGTTTTTTCTATCGAATTCGATGACTTTTTCTAGGGTCCCCAGTCATTATTTTCACTTTTTCAAAAAATGGACCCTGTTGCAGAATGTGTCACTCGACTTTTTAAAGAAGCCATTCATGAACTTTTACTCACTGGAAGTTGTCATGCGGTCCTTTTTCGGGGGTTTGTCAACGCCCAACTTCAACTTCAACCTCCTACCCATGGGTATAATGCAAAGGTAGAGGAAGTCTATAAGCGTATTTGTGATAGTCTAGGGAAGCGATTGAATCAAATGATTCTGGTCGATGGTTCGTTTGTGAAATGGGAAACCATTTCCGATTTTATCAACGAGACGACTACTTGCTTGCACGCTGTTGAAGAATTGTATCAAATTCTACAAGTCTATGCCAATATTGCAGAAGATAAGAATGTAAAGAAATCAATTGAATTATATATGTATTCCATTCATCATATTGGATACAAAGTAGAAGAGTTTAGTCAACTCTATCGTAGTGAATTCTTACATCAACAAGATGATATCTTATCTCAAGCATGTGATTTTCTTTAATTTGTTTCTTGTATGAAAAGTAAATAATAAACTTCAAACCATTCTAACGCATTAAAATAGCTTTCCTCTCCTGCATTTCGTATTCGTCTCTTTTTGCTGCAAGGTAGTTCAAATGGGGAAGGTAATACAGAAATAGGAGAAGGAGTAAAGATAGTTGGAATATGAACTTTCACTTGCTTGCGAGGTTTTTTCATTTTTATGAAGAAAAAAATTCTTATTAAGAACAAACTAAGAACATTCTACTCTTTTGTACTTAATCCGTTATATTGGTTATAACATTCACAGTCTGACCATCTGTCACACTCCTCACAAGGGGGAATCCGCAAGGGGAGACATCGTAGTAAGGCCACTCGAATTTTGATTTGAAGTCTCTACTGTCAGCTGGACTGTTTGGGACTCTGTCTGCGTGGGTTGCTCGTCGATGTAAAGCATCTGATCTTGGGACTGCATCTGATCTTGGTAAGGAAGTATTTGTTTTATAATTGAATGCTTCTTTTTTGCACTTTCTCGGGTGACGCTCTCGCTTGGTTGAGGGTAATGGACCTACATATTCAGGGGTAATTCTTACCCCTTGAGCCTTGGAGGTCGATGTATTCACATAACATTTTCGTGCTTCTTCATACAAAACATTCATTCCGTGAAGGGTGTAACAATCCATAAAAGTCAAAAAAGTGATTTTTTCCCTCGTCTTTTTCGTCTTTTCTATGATTTTTCCTTCTTTTTTCTTAGAAGAAAGAGATTTTTCCAAGAAAACTCCTTTCCAAAAAAATTCATTCTTTTCAAATGAAAAATAAATCGCATGAGCATCTCAAAACAGCTGCAAACCTTGCTTACGGATCTTCCTCGGAACGTCGTAAATTTGCCAAGAAAAATAACCAAGATTTGATTGTGAATAAGGGTGAATTATCTGCCTATCGAGATAATCAACAAAAGAAAATATATGTCGCCCATCGTGGAACAGATAAAAGGAAAGATATTAGTGCAGATTTAGCCTTAGCATTTGGTATGGAAAAATATCATCCTCGTTTTAAACGAGCTCGAAGAGAAGTGAATAAAATACAAAAAGCCAATCCTGATCATCAAGTGATTCATACTGGGCATTCGCTAGGGGGTACCCTAGCGGAACATACCGGAAAAAAGCATTCCACAGTGGTTACCTTTAATAAAGGAGCTGGAATTACTGCTCTCGTTCGAAAAAGAAAACATAACCAAACCGATTATATCAATCGATTAGATCCTGTTTCTTTCTTATCTGGGGGTCAACGAGGTGGGCATGTCAAGAAGCAAATACGCTTTCATACTCACCCTCATAAGATTGATTCGTCTACCTCCTCCCATTAATTAATCGAATCACTTTTTAACCTCTTTTTTCTTTTTTCTTCTTATTATCCAATGAAGACAAAAATCAAACTCCCTTCCGCAAAGAAAGTTGTTTCGTATGCGAAAAAAGCATGGAAATCTGATGCTGGAAATAAAGTGCGTAAAGTAGTTATGAACGAAGCCAATAAATACATCAAAGCAAGTAAACCCTACCTTACGACTGGATTATCTGTCGCAGGTGGTATGGCTGGGGAAGCCATAGGTGGTCCTGCTGGTGGTGTAGCCGGTGGTGAATTAGGTACTCGTGTCGGTAATCTTCTTTATAAAAAAGCAGAAAGAGCTGGGCAAAGACAAGAAGATAAAATTGATCGAAGATTAAAACGTTAATTAATGTATTTGTAAAGGTTTCCATGGGTAATTCACATCCCCATATTCTAACTCTAACAACTGCATTTCACGGTTGTATTCATTCACAAACCAATGTAGTGGTTTCTTGTGGAAAGCTTTGCGACGTTGCATTAGGCTTTCTTTCACCCGTAAATAATTATGTTCCCATTGATTAAACACTAGGGCTTTTGTCATATCCTCTGTCTTATAATAATCCTCATACGTTTGAAACTTCCATTCGGCTTCACTTCGTAGTATTTCATTCATCCGACGTTGAAATGTCTCTACGCAGACTTCGTCCTTTCTGGCTTTCTTATCTGCCTTCTCATCCAATATCCCTACCCACCCTTCCTTGCGAGCAAAAATCGCATGGGAGGATTTTCCACGGGTCATATCTTTCCGCCATGCGTGCAAGCGATAAGATTTCGTAGGAACCTCAGGAAGGTCTGTAGACATCTAAAAAGCATGATTAATTACTCTTCTACGCTATAATCAGATTCATCACTAGATGCATGATTCACATAAGCCCCTAAACGATCATTCCAGGCCAAAGGCATATTATGACCATAACTCACCGCAATCGTCGTCTCTAGGGCTTCTTCCACCACTTTTTCAAAGTCACTATCATGACCATCTAAAATCGCATAGGGTGTCCCATCCCATTCCCCTTCCGAATCCTCCGCCTCCTCTCCTGTGACATCGGATAATTCAATCACCGCTGGAGGGTTGGCAGGAGGGGTCATAAAACGAGGTTTCTTTTCCTCCACTTCTTCTTTCACTGAGGGTGTAAAGGTAGGTAACCAGACCAATTTCCCATCTTTAGTTTTCACCAAGAAGTTATGATGTTCTGCTTGATCCTCTTCAGGGAAGTAACGATCCCACCCATTCCAGCCTTCCTCAGCCAAACGCTTTCGCTCTAATAAAGCCAACTTCTTCTTCTCCATACGCTTACGCTTACGTCGAGCAGTCTTCGAAATAGATTCTTCATCCTCCGTATCAGGTTCCGTGTCCGAATTATCTTCCGTATTCCAATCCGAAGTCAAATCCCAGTAATCCACCATAGGGATACCATACTGAATATGAATGTCACGACGTTTCTTCTCACGCTTTACCTTCAAAGAATCAATGTATCCATAAAACTTCTCTTTTTGCATGTCTTCCTCCTGTTTTTGCATGTTTTTTACCCCTTCTTCTTTTGCATCTATTTTTGCATGTTTTTGCATCTTTTTTTGCCGCCAAATCTATAGAAATAGAAATAAAAACAATTAGCAAAGTTTTATAAATAAGGCTCTACTCTATTCTACTCTAAGGCTCCATTCTATTTTATTCTAGTCTAAGGCTCCATTACTATATTCTATATCGATTAATTATGAAAACCCATTACAATTTACCCTAGCTACGATCACACATCGATCATCTAAAGGATGGGAATAGTTGGGTTCATTGCGAAGAGAACGAGGGGTAAAGGTAAAGGTATAGAAATAATCCTGGGCGGAACTCCCATGCACATTTCTGCTGAATTCCCCAGTGAAATCGTGTAAAAATATCCAACTCACTGGGTTCATCTCATCGTGCTCCATATCCTCCGATGCAGCCGAGGAGAAAAACTCGTAGTCCCAATGAAGCCAAGGGAGTGCTCTTCGGCACAACTCCCTAGCACACCATCGGGCTCTCGCGTAATTATTCTCATCGATAACCAGCGGAAATATAGGCCCTTCCCCACCCCCATCAATTTCCTCTTGCTCCAACCCATAATCCCCATCATCTACCGCTAGATAACTTACATCACGGCACAAAGGACAAGGGAAAGCCTCCACATTTGGCCTTCCATCCACGCAAGGTTGGCACCATCGATGACCATGGGCGCAGGTTGCCGCCGCCTCTTCCTCCTTACAATTTTCCCAACAAATAGGGCAAAAATAATACCCAGGAAGTATTGCCTGGGTATTTTTAGCCGAGGATTCTGACGCAGGTTCGTCCTCGGTCAAATCAATTACTTCCGAAAATGTACGTTTACTCATTGTCGATAGATTCGAAAAACGAAAAATAATGATTTTTTCACCGAAAATAAAATGTGAGAAAAAGCCCCCCGCGATCGGGCAGTACGCGCCGTTCGGAGACGGAACCCCCAAAAAACTGAAAACTCCACTGAACCGTATATTTTTTTT
>JACCDR010476482.1_pt1 | contig 26319 bp, 44 predicted proteins | sample 7446431 | NCBI WGS metagenome assembly JACCDR01 (sample SAMN15323443, study PRJNA562643) | freshwater metagenome | isolation source: river surface water | place: USA:Blue River Watershed | collected 2017-08-17 | reverse complement strand
TTTACACACAACTGGCTTAATTGGACATGGCTAACAGGCGAGTGGACGCCGCAAGGCTGGCGTGTGTGGGTTGATGGCGAGAAGGCTAATGAGTGGCTTGACAGTGTCTGGCAAACCACCGTTCTCCACCACTTAGTGATTCAGAACGATATTGGCGGTAACGGTTTTATTCAGGCTCCCAACGGAACTGAACCGAATCCTTCTAAGCTATATGTTCGAAAAGTTCGTTGGTATCGCTACACGGGACCTAATGCTGCTCTCACCTAGCGCTAGTTTTTATAGCGCCCTCGCTTTCAGCCAAAAGGTTCGCTCCACAGCGTCTCTTTTCTTCGATGGTGAGTTGGTGGCAGAAAACCTTCCAGTTACCGGTGGTTCTGTTGACTTCGACAGAACGCGAGGTACTCGGCGTACGACCCAGGGTATTGAAGTTGTTTCGATAGATGGAGATGGACGTTCTCTAGTTCCTACATCGGTTCGAGACAGACTTGCTCCATATGGGGCCGAGGTTGTGCTGAATAGAGGTATCGAACTTGATGGACAGATGAAGCTGGCACCCTTGGGTTACCTTCGAATTTCTGAGGTCGAGGTAGTAAACGAGCGCAATTTTGTCACGATCGGATTGACAGCGTACGACCGCTCAAGAACGATAAGTAGGGCTCGTTTCATCGATACATGGGTTGCCATTAACGGAACAAGCTACCTGACAGCGATGCAAGATATCGTCAATTACGCTTTGCCAGGTACGGAGATAATTGTTGAGGGCGAGGTGGTCACCTCCACGACTCCCCTGCTGGTCTATGAGGGTCAGTCTGACCCGTGGGAAATTCTCACCAAGATGGCTACATCTATAGGTTCAGAGATTTTCTTTAAACCAGATGGAACTCTTGTTGTTCGACCTGAGCCAGATCCCCATGCCGACAGCGCTATTGACCGTGGGTTTGTCATAGGTGAAGAGACATGTCGTCTACTCAAGGTATCGAAACAGCTTTCAGACAGTCCGGGCTACAACGGGGTTGTCGTCGTGGGTAATCCTCCGAACCTGGCTCCAGTTAGAGCAGTGTACTGGGATGAGGCAGAGGGTAGTCCAACGCATTACCTTGGGCCTTACGGGAAAGTGCCGATGTTCTACACCAGTGAGTACATAACCACTGAGGAACAGGCATACGCCGCAGCGAGGGCTCTATTTTTGAGAGAATGCCGGGGTCGTACTGAACGTCTGGCTTATGAAGCGATTGTCAACCCGCTGGCCGATGCCTCAGACATTGTCCCGGTAAGCGATCCTAAGCTTGGCGTGTCGAGTAACTATCTTCATGAGTCCGGCACGGTACCACTCACCGCTAATGGCAGCTCGGGCGGCGTGCTCACAAGACGTTGGTTAGCAGCAGCATGATCGGTAAAGATCTCGCTAAGCGAACAAAACAACTGGTACGCGAAAGAACTGTCGACAGTCATACATACACGGGCGTTGTAGTTGACGTTGGAACTGGCGTAGCAACCATTGTGATCAATGCGTCAGAAGTCGAAATTCCAGATGTTCCTTACATTGCTGCAGTGGATGGAGATCTGGAGGCTGATGACATCGTGCATCTTGACTGGATAGGGGACTCACCTGTGATCGTTGGACGTTACTGATGCAATCACTCGAAGGGGTAGAGCCCTTCTTGCGAGCAAAAGTCGAGGAGATGCTTCGTCTATCAGGTGGGCGACTCTGGGTGAATTCGGCTTCTAGGAGTTCTGTGGAACAACAGCAGCTCTGGGATAGATGGGTTGAAGGGCTAAGGCGCTATGGGAGTAGAGACAAGGCAATTCAACGTGGAATCTACCCTGCAAATCCGCCAGGTAGGTCGAAGCACGAGCTGGCTCCTGCTGAGGCGGTAGATGTTGGCTGCGCTATGGAGGACAGGGCTTTACGAGACGAACTTGCGCAGAAATGCGGGTTGTTGCAGCCGATCTATAAAGAGCCGTGGCACATGGAGAACAATCTGAAAGTCGTGTTATCAATCGAGGGGGATGATGACGAAATGCCAAAACCGGATTCACGGGTAGATGCCTGCTTAGCTCCAGGTGGAGGAACGTGGGTACTCACCTATGACGGAGGAGTGAGGGCTGAACAAGGAGCGCCCTTTTATGGCAGCTATCCCGGTTTGCCGCCCAACGAACGGCAAGGCACCAGAAATTTCATCGCTATCGAGAGGCAAGGCGGTGGTTACACGGTGATTGCTGACGATGGTTCGACCTATCACTTTAACGCTGAAGTGAAAGAGCGACTTGATAAAGGAAATGTGTGAGTGTTCAAGCGCTATCCTCCCTGTTCGGCGCTTCAGGACAAGAACCAGATCAACTCGGAACCTATATTGGGCCCCTTTTGCAGGTCTCACCATTGCTGGCGATCTGTATTTGGTTCATCTATTGGCTTATCCAGCGGCGAGATGAAGATCGCAAACGTGAGCTAGAGCGGATAATCGCTAGTGAACAAGCGTATCGCCAGTTGTTCGAGCACGAACGTGATTTAAGAATTAAGGCAGAGCAGCGCGGAGATGCCGCCCAGGAGCGAGCAGATCTGGTTATGCAGAGCTTTGGAGAAGTCGGTAATCGTCTACTACAAGGCTTGCGCCAGGCGGTGGATAAATGAAGTTTTGGAAGTGTAAGTCTCAAGACCCCCGTAAAGAGACTTTGCCAAGCGTCGAGGTTAAGCGCGCACAACAGCAGGTGCGTGAAGCCAGAGTCCGCGAGGCACAGAAGTGGGCTGACGAGCAATCGAAGCGACCGGAAGCAGAGGTCCAGGCCCAAGGTCTTCGACGGCAAGTCGAGGTTAACCACTTTCCTGAGTTGATCTTAGGAGCGTTGAGGGGGCGTAAATGACATATCGGACAGTGTTGGTCATCCTTACCGTGGCTCTTACCGTGCCACATATATGGATGTTTTTTAGGATCTCGTCTCCACCTGAGATGAGAGAGGGGCGTTGGTTCATCAAACTGGGCAGCTTGACAGTTATAGCTATGGGCACGCGCACATTGTGGCTGCTGTATCAGTCGAAAGGGAGACCAATCTTTACTCCCGTTGAAGAACAGATTCAATCCGTTCTGTTTCTTGGGTTGATAGTGCTCATTGCCTTTGCGCAGTTCAGCTTATGGCAGCGCAATAGGCATCGCTCGCACAATCTGTTTATACCAAAGACTGAAGAAGCTCAAATAGCAAATGGGGACAACTAATGGACTCCAGCACAGATGTACTGTCATGGCTCGCCCTCATGGGCGCTGCAATAAGTGTTGTTAGTTGGATCAAACTGAAGTTCCCTAACCTACCTGTTTGGTCTGTTCAGCCGATCTCAGTTTTAGTCATGGTGCTAACAGTTTTCTTAGGCTCCTCGATGCAAGTTGTTCAGACACAGGAATTCAACGGCGTGACGTTGGAAAGCATGACCGCTCTTACCAAGTTTGGTTTGGGATTTGTACTGGGATGGACAAACTCGTTCATCGTCAGCGTGATCAAGACAGTCGATCCAAAGTCTGAGACCCGTCTTTAGATAACTCCACCACCTTACGAACGGAGAAATATGAGTGTTAGAACGAAGACCGTAACGGTTAACTCGAGTACTCCAACTAGGTTGGATTTTACTGAGGGCTATTACACGTCAGATGGGGCACCCAAGGTCAGAGGGTCCACGATGAAAGTTGTTGTCGGCGATTCTGACATTTATGTCTCTGGAAGCGACAGCTTCACCTACAACGGCACAGGCGATAACGCACCTTCTCGCTGGGCAGCAGGTGAAACCCATATTCGTGATATCAACCGCCAAGATGAGGACGCTTACTACGCTCTTACTGCTTCGGGGACATCTGTGTGTGAGATAGAGCAGAGTGGCATATGAGTGGGATGCACGTAATACCTCGGTATAACATCTTGGAGTCCTATCGTCCAGGTATTGAAAGGGATGCCTTCAAACTCTCTAGCGTTGTAAGCCACTTTGCGTCCGGGCACACGTGGGCAGCCACGGGGATGGGAGCTAGCACTAATCTCAATGACACGACGACTATGGGCGGGCTGTCGGGACGGACGGCGAAGATGGTTTCAAACGGCTCTACGTCTCCGCAGCACATCCAGCTGACAGGTGCACCTACAGCCAATCTCGGTGCTGGGTATAGTGCTCGCATATGGCTCTACAGCGCTAATATGAAGCTGTTTAGTAACTTCAAGGTTCGCTGCGCTGCGTCGGGTGCCCTCGACACTAACTACATCGAGTGGACACTATGTAATTCAACGACGATGTTGTTAGCTAACTCGCAACTTCCGATGCCAGCTTCGGTATTTACGCCAATCATGTTGACCATGGCCGACGCCACCATTACTGGATCTCCGAATCGAGCGGCGATCACTGACTGGCGAATCAGTTGCTCTGACGGGGGTTCGGTGGGCACTATGCAAGTCGCTGGCATCGATGTTGTCCACCTTGGGCTTGACGCTTTTCCAAATGGTGCAGTAACACTGACTTTCGATGATGGGTATGTATCCCAGTACACGATGGCAGTGCGACAGATGTCGGACTACGGATATGTGGGAACTTTTCTGCCGATATGTGACGTGATAGGCACAGGTGGATCGTGGATGTCGTTGAGCAACCTTCAGAATATTCAAGATAGCTATAGACATGAGGTCGGCGTTCATGCGTACACCACTTCCAACCACAACGGGTACGGCAATCTCACCTCAGCCCAAGCATTGAGCGATATGCGGTCTGCTTATGCCTGGCACGCCTCGAATGGATTGGGTCATGAAAACTTTGCTTATCCAGGAGGACACTTCACACCGTTCGACAAGGAAGTTCGTAAGTTGTTTGCTTTAGCTAGAACAACAGGCCCTAGTGGATTTTTACGTCACGAATCAACACCTCCACAAGACAGACATCGTCTCCGCTCACTTACACAGGTGGGAGGCGTAGGAGGGGTGTCGGTTGCCAGTATCACTGGAGTAGGCGGGTATCTGGACAAAGTGGCCGCAGAAAAGTCGTGGTTGATTTTGACTTTTCACAACATAACCTCAGGTGCAGCATCCTCGTCAATCGATTGCTCGTCAGCTGATCTAACAACTTTGTTATCCGGAATATATTCTCGTAATATCGATGTCGTCCCTATGGGCACTATGCAGCGAGCACTGTTTATGGCTCACTAAATGTTACATATTTAGATACAAAGTCCTCCGGTCACTCATTACGAGTGACCGGAGGACTTTTTCGCGTGTGGAACATGTCACCTACTATGTAATAGACTTCGCCGTGAGCGAACGAAAGTTGAGCAATGGCAGACTTTGTAGTGTTCTTCGACTCCGATGCGGTGACTCCGAACAAGTCGACCATGGCGGGACTTATATCAACCCCTCGACCTCGTTATCAAGTCCTTACGCAGATGCAATCGGGTCACGGATACGGTATCTATAACAATGATCCGGGTGGTACCAATCTTAATGATGCGACCGATTTTATTTTCGGCACTCAGTCGGCCAAGGCGACAACGCTAGGAAACGGTAGTCAATGTGCGCTTAACGTTTTCGGCGGAGCATCGCTTGATGCAACAGCTATGGACATCATCTTGTGGTACAAGGTGGATGATCCAGAACACCTCTCGACTCTTTCGTTTGTCCTTGGATCGAACAGTATGGCCGATCGTTTTCAGTGGCAGGTACAAGGTCCTGGCTTACCCGGACATAATCTTAGTGACGATAACTGGGTGTGTACGATCCTGCCGTGGTCTTCAGCATCTATATCGGGGAGTCCTGACAGATCAGATCTTACGGACGTTATTTTCGCTGCTAATGACGATGACACCGACAATGGTGTTACATTCCACCTCCAAGCCTGGGGTTTCGTACCTCAACCGGCAAGTTACCCTAACGGTGTCGTCACTTTTTGTTTTGATGACTGCTTTGCTTCGCAAGCTACCCTTGCCCAACCAATATTGACAGCAGCAGGGTTTAGGGCTTCTCTATTTCCTATTGTCGATCAGATTGGTGAAAGCGGCAAGCTATCGCTAGAGGACCTTCGTACCTTCCAAGATCTGTTGGGTTGGTCCGTACATGCCCATTCCACAACGTTAAGTAGTCATGCCTTGAAGTGGACTGAGATGAGTCCTTCAGAGGTTTCGGCAGATCTCTTGGCTAATAAGACCTGGTTGGAGCAAAACGGGTTTCGGGGAAGCGATTTCGTTGCTTACCCACAAGGTGCGTTCAATGCCGAAGTAATCGAAGCAATCTCCCCATATGTAGTTGCTGGGCGAACTATTCTTCCTTTTCCTCACGAAACCGTTCAACCAGCAGACACTTTCAGGCTTCGGGCTTACACGAACGTGGGTGGGGACGGAGGTACCCCTGTGTCGGCGTTTACTACCTCGACTACAGGATACTTTGACAAGATCAAGGCGGATAACGCCTGGTGCATTATCGTGCTACACGACATCGTAACTTCGTCACCCGGCGAGAACGAGATCTCTACAGCAGATCTTTCTGCCTTGGTGACATCGCTTGTAGACAAAGACATTGCTGTAGCAACGCTGGATCAAGTACTGCTCAACGGGGGTATAGCGGGTACGTCCGCCTAATTTCACAAGGATAGACGTAATGACACTCAGAACGCAGCAGGTCACGGTTAACTCAGAGACCCCCACGCGGCTCGACTTTGACGAGGACTACTTCGATTCACACGGCGCTCCGAAAATATCGGGTTCTTACATAATCGTCGAGGTAGGGCTGTTTGACATATATATATCGGGAAGTGCGGACGACTTCGACGTTGATGCCACAGGAGTGGATGCCCCTCGTCGGTGGGCTGCTGGAAGTATTAAAGGTCGCCTGATATACCGCCGTGAGGGCGACGTGGTGTATGCCAAAACAAAGACGTCGACAAGCTTATGTCAAGTCGAGCAATGGAACTTATAAGGGTTAGGTCATAAGACCTATTTCTTCTGCTTTGGTAGACGAGACCTTCCGAACTGACTAACGTCTATTTTCTTGAATTGACCCGGCAGCGGTTGGCAACGCTCCGGGTCCGGTCAGACCGGTAGGAGGTCCAACGATGTTTAACGTTAGCGTCATTGATGACGATGTTCGTACGGCTTTGGAAACCCATGTAAAACAACGCATGGCTGCACCACGGGCTTATACAGGCAATATGTACGTGTGGAAAGAAGTCGAGACAACAACTGGACGAGAAAGTCGATGGTTGCGTCGGGAAGTTAGCAGTAACGGCATGGACCGGTTGTGGCAAAAGGAGCGGACTGCGGACACGCGGTTTTCTGGACAGAGAGATGCCGATCGAGCTGCGGCAGTAAACGGTGGAATTCCTCTAACGGGCCGGGACATTGAGAAGTACAAACTCGATGGCGATTGGATGTCGTTGACAAAAGGACTTCAGCTATAGCAAGAAGAAATGGAGACCTCGACTGATCTATGCGAGGTCTCCATTTGTGGTTAATCACGCAGCGAGACTGTTTCCTGAATCAGCGATATTGCGACCGACAGTACGGTCTCCCATCTCAGCTCCTAGTGGGCGACTGATGCCTCCGGTGTACACACTGACTTCGTTGTCCACTACAAGACCTCGTTTGATCTGCCGAGGAGGTTGCCACTTGCCTCGGGCTACTACTTCATCACCCACTACGAGGTGATCAGGGATGATCTCTGCATCTTTGCGCCATGCTGCTATTTCCCATTCCTGATCAGGCGTGAGGCGTTCTCCGTCTCGTCCGATCTGATGTCCATACAGCAGAAAGTCCGTGACTGGAATTTCGTTGTGCATCCTGCCCTTCGATGGAGCTTCGGTGACCTTACCCCGAAGAGTGATCGACTCTCCCTGCTTTGCAGGCACAGAGGGTTGTCTTCCGTTCCCATTGCCGTTTGTTCTTCCGTTTCCGTAGGGAGAAACAGCCTCAGCGTTTGGATCAATGGCACCTGTAACCACAGCTTCTTGGTTCGGGTCGATTGGCGGGGCAACCGGGGTCACCTCGAATCCTGCTCCCTGTAAGGCATCTGTTACGAATTCAGGTTCTGATGCGTCGCCGCGTTTATTACGTCCAGCCACTAGGGCTCCTTTGTTGTGAGGGGTCATAAGACCGCTAAGCGATCCATGAACATAGTCGTTATCGATTATCAGCACCAATTACGAGTGATTTCATGCGCTGGCCATGCCTCTCGGAAATGCCAAGACGGCGTCCCAGTTCTGAGCCGCTCATCTTGGGCCACTCGTCTAGCAACAAGCGGGCTTTGTCGACCAGCTCATCATGGTCACCAATTGGTTTGCGGTGAGGGCTGACTGGGTTGATTTCAACAGCGGGCGGGATCGGTTCTGGTTGGACTACAGGACCTTCCGCAACTTTTTCAGCTATGGGCTCGGAGATGGCTTTTTGCTCGGCGAGCTTACGGGCCGTGGCGATGATCCACATGAGCAGCTCGTAAGCAATGATGAGCGCGAAGGCGGGCCACGCCGCTATCGAGGCAGCAACGATCCCGGCGCTTGCGGCGTGCAAGATGTTCGAGACGATGACAGCGGTAATGCCTATTGCTAATCCGAGCCGCGCTAGCCAAGTGGGTTGGACGTTGTTCCTTGCGGCCCAGAGAAGAACAAGGCTTGAGCTAAACGCTAGGCCATCAATAGAGAAGACGAACACCTTGATAGTGAATTCATCTTCTGCGCCATAAGTGCGCACAGTGTTTGTGCCGTGGTGGTACGAGGTCCACCCGGCTACGCCAACCAGTCCGAGTACGACAAGGATCATCGCCAGTTTGATGAGCTTGTCTGGGGTCGAAGTTTTCATGGTGTTGACAGTCGCAGCGATATGGGTGGATTTCGATTAGCGATGGCCAGCAATGAAAACGATCGCCACAGTTGATCATCGCTCTGATCGGCGCCGGTTCTAATCCGAGTGCGGGCAGGCACAAGGTCGAGCGAAGCGAGACGTAGTTGCCTTGTGCCTGACTAGCGAGGTTTCACAATTGAGCGCCGGGCGATGATGGTTCCCGCTAACGGCTCTTGGACCTCACAACGATCGGGCAGTTAACAGGAACCGTTGGCAGCGTAGTAGATGTGTCTGTGGAAATCGTTATGTTTGCTGGTGGTGTTGAGCGCAACCGACCGCTAATCGTTGGTTTGCAACGGTTGTCAACCGTAGGAGCGGGTACCGCTCCGTGTAGTTCATCCCTTTCTCTTCCAGCTGTTGCATCACGAGATGAAGGCTCAGTATTAGATGAGGTCCCAGGTTTGGGGTCCGTTGAGTACTAAAGTCTCGTGCTTCGTCTCTAGGTCGACGGCTGGAGGTGAGACGGTTGACAGCTCACGTAGACACGCACAAATGGGTCGGTAGTGCTGCTTCCTTTCTTGCCTACCTTGACGAGGAAGATGAGCGATCCGATAAGGAATCAGAAAAAGCCCGTCGCTACTACGCCACCATCGCCGATTCAGACATCGTCTTCCCCAACGTCGGCGGTAAGGCAGGGGCCTTTCTCGATGGCCTTGATATGGAGCTAGGACTAAACAAAGAACAGCACGCCCGTATCCACAACGGAAACTGGTCAGAGACAGCCCGTGTGGAACCCGGCTACGCCAAGGTCTGGCACAAAGATCGCACTGGGGAAGTGATCAAACTAGAGAACCCCGAAACAGGCCGCTTTGAGCCAATCCCAGTGATGGACCCAGAAACAGGGAAACAGAAGATGGAAAAGGTTCATGTCGCTGGCTACGACATGCCCATCGAACTCGATAAGTCCCCTGTGGAATTCGTGATCAAGAACCCGCAATATCGGGAGATCTTCAAGGAGTGCCTCATCGAGGCCGCTAACGGGATGATGACGGTCGCTGTAGAGGACCGTCTTGCCCTTGTAGCCAAAACCGTTGCAAAGCCTAGTGAGGTCGGACCTCGTCGGACCAAAACTGAGGGTTCTGCGACAACGCTCGTCAAGGCTGAAGGGCTTCTTTGGTACAGCACGTTCCAGACAGGTTCACGGCCGACTACCAAATCGACAGAGCGAGGCTACGCCGATCCCCTGTTCCACCTACACGTGTTCTTGTCGTCAATGGCCAAGACCGAAACCGGGTGGCAAAAGATCGATGGACGCAACCTGTTCAAAGACGCCAAATTTCGATCACTGGTAGTCAATCTCGAACTGCCTCGACTTCTTGAACAACGTGGCATCCCTATCGAGTACCTGCCTCCAGATCCATCAACGGGTGAGGTCTATTGGCAAGTAGCTGGATCGAAGAAAGCTATCCGTAGGTTCTTTTCAACCAATATGGAGCGCATTCACAGCATCAAGATGCGCTATGAGGCCAAACACGGTAAGCCGATGACCCGCAAACTGCTTGAAGCAGAGACTCAGCGGACTAAGGGACCGAAAAATGGGCTTGCCCGTGAAGCCGATACCGGTAGTCCTGAATATTGGGCAAAGCTTGGCGAAGCACTTGCCGTCGAGCAGGAAAAGATTCATGAGCAACAACGCCAGAAGTGGTTAAAGAGGTTTCCAAACTGGGAGGCTCAAGGCAAAACCCTTTACGAGGGTATTGAGTGGGATACCTCTTACACGATTGAAATTGCCGAGCTGACGAATGGCATTGAATACGGCGATCTACTCGAACGTCAAAAAACGTTCGTGGAACGTCTCGAAGCATCGAGCGGAGTACTGGCGACGTTTTACCAGATGACAAAGGTCGATATCACTGAAGATCGGCCTGTCTTTGGGCCAGAGGTTATTGAGCCTGCATGTTTCAAAGCTGCAGTAGGTCTCGGGTTCAGTCCTGACTACGTGCAGAAGCTGGCTGAGTGGTACCGCGACACGCAACTGGTCACTGTTCGTCCAGCAGAGGACCTCTCAGCGCGTCTCTATACGACGAAGACCATCATGGCCAGCGAGGAATACATAGCTGACAGTCTTGAGGTCAAAGCAGGTCAACGTAGCGATCAGGTCACAGACGAGATCAAAGAACAGTTCCGTTCAGATGGGTCATTTGACCTAGATGAGGGCCAGAACAACGTATACGACGAAATCCTTGGCCCTAAGCGCTTGATCCATATCGAGGGTCCTGCCGGGGCTGGCAAGACCGAACCTGTCAAGCGTGCGGTGAGGGCTCTGCGAGCAGGTCACGGGGTCGGCAAGGTAATCGGTGTTGCTCGCCAGTCCAAGCGTGGAAAAGAGTTTGGCGCAGAGATCGAAGCCGACATAGCTGGCTCCATTGAACAGATAGCAGGCGCTCGCAAAAACGGATGGGTTCCTTCATCTCGTGACGTGGTGTTCTTGGATGAGTCTGCTCTCCTCAACTGCTTCGACATGAAGATGCTGCTAGAGATCATCAGTCCTGCCAAGCTCGTGACCATCGGTGATGAACGCCAAGGTGTGGCAATTGGAGCTGCTGGCTGGAGGTCAGAAGAATTAGCCAAGCGTCCTGCTACCCAGCTCAACAAGTCCTACCGGACCATCGACCAAAAAGATCAAGAAGCGTTCGACAACATCAGGGCTGGTTATGCCCATGTTGCTCTTGCAGATCTCAATGATCGCAACCGGCTTTTTACGGCATTAGATCCCCAAGAACTTGTCGCCGTGATGATGGACAGGTGGAAAATCCATCGTGAGAGCGGACGTAGCGCTGAGGACATCGGCATAGTTCACCAAGGCACGAATCATGGTCTCGATGTGCTTAACCGCTTTGTTCAGCGTGATCGGCTTGACAAGGGTGAGATTGGTTGCAACGAGGAAGGAAAATTCGACCCTCGTCATGTGCTGAAGATCTGGGATGAGGAAACCAATCGTCGTTGGTCTGTGTTCACCAACGACCGAATCATCTTCCGCAAAGGTCTTTTCATCAAGGGTAATGACCCAATTCCGAATGGTTCAACGGGATTAGTTCTCAAAATTGATCGGGACTACGTGCGTATTCGTCTCGACGGAAAAGAAAACCGCACGATCACAGTCCCGATCACTAATGAAATCTATCCTGCTTATGCTCAAAATACTGCGAAGTTCCAAGGCGGGGCCATAAAGGTTAACTTGACCAATCCTGGAAACCCTGGAATTGCGTCAAGAAACTCGGGTTATAGCCAGGTGACGAGAACAGTCGAACATGTTGAGGTCTTTGCCGATATAGAGACCTGGGGTGACCAACCCTGGAAATTCCTAGGTAAATGCTGGACTACTCCGCATCTGAAGTTGTCTGCTTCATCGTTCTATGTTGAGGATCTAGATATCGATAAACCACAAACTGAGATGGTCTGGGATCTCGAAGAACGAGACGGGCACCTTTTTGCCGTTGAAGCTCATGAGGAAGAAGAAATTACATACGACTATGTAGAGCCAGAACCCGATCTCGTCGTAGTGAAAGATCACATTGCAGAGCTTCGTGAGTCACTTCGTCGAGGTCGAGAACCTAGCGAGGGGATAGGGAGGTCCTTGTGAATCATGATTCACAGCGCGATAGTTACGGGATGACAGAAGGCTTGAGCAACAGGGGGCACTACGCCCCGACTCTCGATGAGGGTGATGTTGCTCGGGTTATCTACGAGCCAAACGAGTGGCATCACGAAGATCCATCGTCACCTCTTGGCTGGTTTCGCTACCAGGCGCATGACAAACATGGTGAATTGATCGGCAAAGGTGGAGCAGAAAACGAGCTGTACACACTTGCTCAGCTGGTCTGCATCTCTCGCTTCGTGATCGATTGGCATTGCCCTGCTGGACAGGCGCTACGAGACACCCTCAACAACGAGACTTTAGAGGGACTTCACCCCGATACGATCAGGCTTCTTCAATACCGTGCTGCCTGATTGACACACAGAGGCTCCAATGTTAGAGCCGTTCTTTTTTTCTGACCACTAACCACTCTTTTGACAAATCACCCGATGGGGTGGTTTCAAAATGTAGTGATCTGGTGACACTCTGTTGCTTATGGTCTTGGGCTGCGCTGCTCGTAAAAGATCCTGACAACGTTGTCCGATGTGATCTGGGTCACATGTTCCCTTAACGAGCACTAAGCCTCACCCTCACCCCATGGAGCGGGTCAAGAACTGGTTTAGAGGGTGGTTCGATCGCCACGGCCAGCGTTTCGACAACCAATGGGATTGCATCAAGGGGCAAGCCGATTTCTATGGCGCTCTCATTGCTCGTAGCAGGTCCGAAACCTATGCCCAGCGTATGACGCTGGGGTCCATTGGTGGCGTGTCGTTTCACACCATGCCTGAGACTCAAGTGCTCGTGATGGGACCTCCTCGTTCGGCCAAGACAAGCGGGTTGGTCGTCCCCCTGGTGCTTGGCCAGGGCGGTCCTGTAGTCGTGACATCCACAAAGTTGGACGTTGCAATAACGACCGGCATGGCTCGCAGCAGGATGGGTCACTGCTATTTCTTTAGCCCTACCGAAGCGACTCCTTCAGGTTTTATACCTCTGCGATGGAGTCCGGTTGACGGGTGTAGTGATTGGCTCGAAGCGTTAGAGATCGGCAACAAGATGATGTCGGCTGCTGACGGTGCTGATGTGTCGTCATCGAATTCCCGTTTCTTTCAAGAACGCGCAGCAGGACTGATATCGGTGTTGTTGTTCTATGCAGCAAACAACAACCACGACATGTCATGGGTACTCAACATGTCAACTGGTGGACGTGCAATCTCTGAACTTGTTGAGGTTGTCGAGAAATTGAGAAACGATAACTACGCATTTCAAGCCAGTTTACTTGAAGGGATATTGCTAACCGATAGAAAAGAGCGCGGTGGTTACTTCTCTACCGCTACGAATATGTTGCGTGGTTACTACATACCGCAACTTGCTGACACAACTCGCAACGCAAACTTTATACCGTCTGAATTCGTTAAAGGCCGTACTGACTTTGCCACGGATCTATGGTGTAACGGTCAAAACGTAGTTGGGCAGTACGACACGGTATATATCTGTGCACCACCTGACTCAGCAGTAGGTCCAATTGTTGTTGGCCTGCTTACCGCAATCAGACGAGCTGCTATCAAACAACACCGTCATGATGTCTTTAATGCGATAAAGCGTCTTCCTGTCAGCTTCATACTGGATGAACTAGCAACTATCGCACCGATTAGAGATCTTGCTGCGTGGTTGGCATTTTCAGGTGAGGGCACTTTGACAGCAGCAGCAATTCAGGACTTTGGGCAAGCAAAAGCGCAATGGCCTAAAGACTGGGAAAGTTTCATGAGTTTGTTTCAAACTGTGATGCTCATTGCTGGCACACGTCACAGCGGTACTGCGGAAATGGCGACTGCGTTAATCGGTAAATACGATCGCCCGATTGCACGACCTGGTGACTTTCCAACATGGCAGGTTACCGATCGAGTTTCACCTGACGTAGTGCACGAGGGCAACGGGAATCCCGATTCGGCTCTTACGTTTTTGCCGGGTGGTAAATGGAATTGGGTAACGCTGATGCCCTATTACCGTGATCAGTTTTGGTCCTGGGTCCTTGTCAATTCGGCTGCACACGTTGTGCAACAAAGTTCTCATCCATCCAACCTGTTTCCACTTCCAGATCTTGTGCGCTACGGGACCAATCAACTTTTCCGAATCGGCGGACAAGGCGTTATTGATCTATGGCGACAAATTGAAAGCGCTCACAAAAGGAGGAAATGATGAGCGTGTCTCCGCCGCTGGATGCGTCGAACGTCGGACGACCCCTTGGCTATGGAGCAAAGTACGCACCACCGGTTGAAACCAAAGGAACGCATCACGGCGTAGTGAATGCGAACTGGTTCTACCGCATCGGTGCAGCACTGATCGATTACAGCGTTCCATCTGTGATCCTTCAGGGCTTTATCTACCTGCAGCTAGACCTAGCAGGCTGGATCTTCCTGTTCGCTTTTACAGTGATCAACTCAGTTGTGGTACAAGGCATGACCGGCCAAAGCCTGGGCAAACGAGTGCTCGGCATCAAGGTCTACCGATCCCTCGTGGAGCTTCATACCGGCAGGATGGTTCTCGGCCAACTTGGAATCGGCTACGCCGCACTTCGGCTGTTGTTGAACGTAGTGATCTTCAACATCCCGTTCGTCAACATCATCGGGATATTTCGGCCAGCATGGAACTACCACTACATGAGCTGGTCAGACTCGATCGCTGGCACAAAGGTCGGGAAGATCAAGACGATGTGGAAGCAACCTGAAATCGTAGGGCCTGTTGTTCGTAGCGACTAGCCCATCGCGATCTTGGGAGCGGGTCCGTAGTCTCGAACTATGGCTGCTCCCAAGGTTGGTGACACGATGATCATGATGGCAGATCACCCTGATGGGATTCAGGTTCGATCCGTGACTGCTCTCGAAATTACCGCACAGAACGATCAGCTTGTGATCAATACCGATGAGGGAGCGTTCATCACCGATGGTCAAGGTGTCGGTGCTGAACTAGTTCCTTTGGATCCAGAGCTAGAGATCATGGTAAAGCACAGGGGAACCAACTTCATTGTCGATACCACCGACGTGGATATCGAACTGGACTCTGTTGAGCTAGATCTCGAATTCGAGCAGCGGGTAGCAGGTGACGAGGGACTTGAGCGCTGATCGACTGATGACAGTGCAGGAGGTGTCGGATTACCTCCAAATTCCAGTGGCAACCCTCTACGCCTACAGAAGTCGTGGCGGAGGTCCTAAGGCGGCGAGGATCGGCAAGCACCTCCGCTACCGACGAGCAGACGTTGATGCCTGGATTGACTCAAAAGCCGATGACTTTACTGATCTCGATCTTTATCGCAAGCAGGCACGTAAATGAACACGATGCCCGACGATGAGATTGTTGCCCGAATCAAAGAACACCTAGCCACATTCGGAGATACCGTCATTGGCGTCCAGAAGTGCTATACGGGCTCCCTAATTGGCACTCCGGTGTACCTCGTCTCTTTAGGACGCTCTGGGGCTCTCAGTGCCGTTAGAACGGCTGTAGATGAATTAGACCTGCGTGTTGGGGTCATGATTTTCTAGCCGCTCCAGCTCCTGCTCCCGCTCCTGCTCCTGCTCCCGCTCCCGCTCCAGCTCCGTTCGTGTGCTGTCCTTAATACAGCGCTGTTCATTGTTGAGTCCGAGGAAGGTCGTGGTCCCAAATACTTACGTCCACGATCGTGTCTCGTGAGATTTGTACCTGCCCACTTGGAAATGGTTCTACTTCACTCAGGGTTCCCTTGTTTAGAGCGTCTGCCCATCTTCCCGAATCGGCTATCCAAGCGGCGTCTTCGATAGTCAACCAAGATGCATTTTCAGAGACAAGTTTTCCTGTGTAGTGAAAAGTGACTGTTCTTATGTAAACGTTCTTGCCAACAAAGGCAGATTCGCCGTATGTCTTGGTTAAGCTCATTTCAATTAGTTTTGAAATAGCCTCATCGCTGAGTTGAATTGCCATGGTTCTCCTTAGGTTTCGGCCCTGGTCGGACCTCGCTTAGCGGTGGTAAGCCCAAAAGAGCACGCTCCTGTTCTAGAAGTTCTCGAAAAGAAGTGGGGTGTTGTTTGGCAAGCCGAGCCATTGCCCTCATTCGTGCGAGTTGAGCTTTGTGCACCTCCGATTGTTTAGTTGATCAATTGATGAATTGCAAGTAGCTATCACCCATGGGAGAAAATTTTCGGTATGTGTCTATATTTCGGCTCCGATGGAGTCCTTGAGTTCGCCACTCCACTTCACTCCGAGGTGGGCGTTAAAGGTTTTCTCAGATCCAACGGGATTTCAAGACTCTAAACAGCTTTAAACAAACCGCTTTAAAGTAGCCATCGGCAGACCCGTCGCCATCAGCTCTAGTCCTAGGGGAGCAATGAGCTTCGGACTCATGTTGGTGGCGGGCTGCCACTTGTTAACCAGGCATACATGTCGGCGGGACGTGTTCGGTTTGGGGCCGGTTTCTAACATTAGGCCTTACGAAAAAGAGAGCGGATATATACCAAGAGATATACCGCGGGATGTGCTGGGCTAGCTGTAATCGTCCATCTGGCTCATTACAGGAGCACGTTCGACACTGTGACCAGCCAATTTGTGGTCGTTCTGGCTAATTCATGGCTCATTCAATATCGCCAGGAGATTACCAGCGGGATGTGAGCCATGCCTGCGGGGCGTTACCGTTCGTTACCCTGTGTCAGCACCTAGCGGCCCAGCTTTGCGCAAGGCTCCCGGAGCCGTAGGCGACGCCTCTGTAACTGCAACAGAGATTTAGCTCGTGGACTAAATCTGTCTTGCAACGGTGACGAAGGCTTGGTCAGTTCACTGCCCGCAACTCCGTCTTGTAGAGGTTGGGGCAGGGTTCAACTGTTCCGTCGTCGCGTTCAACCCATTTGCCGCCACTTGGCTCGCAGAGGTCACATGAGTGCTGTTCTTCGGGTGGAATGAATCTTTGTGGCCCGATCTGTGGATAACTGTCCTCTGACTTCTTTTTGTTAATGGTTCTAGTTATTGGTTCTTGTTCGTCGGTACCTGAGTCCGGGGTAGCGCGGTACGTGAGTCCAGACCCCTGGACTGTGGTACCGGGGTTGTCCTCGGTAAGCGCGGTATCTGAGTCCAGGGTGGGTGGAGCCAGGACGAAGTAGTGACTTGCCTTACCGTCATTGTGTTTGACTCGAACGTACCCTGCTTCAATGAGGGTCTTTACAGCACGCCGAACGGTCTTCTCGTTGCAATTGAGGTACTTGGCTAGCGTGGCGGCTGCGGGGTAGCACTTGCCGCTGTTGGTTTCAGCGTGGGCAACGAGCCCAAAGTAGACGCCAAGTTCATAGGCCCCTAGACGCTTGTCTTGCAATAGTTGAAGATGAACCCGAACGTGGTCCCAGGTGCGATTATCTTGCCCGAGCCATATAGGTCGGGAACTCCGACCATTCTTGGCGCTCATGGCGCTATAGTGTGGATGCAGATCAAAGCAAATCCAGTCAGTCAGTGAGTCCGTCGCCCATCGGCGGACTTTCTGCATTTTAGCTGGTATACGTTCTGCTCGCGTCTCTTTGTGGTGCTACCGCGACTCTCTGACAATGATGCAAACGACCTATGTCTCTAACTTGATCTTGACGCATCACCACTGATACAGTGGTGTTTATGGATACAGCAACCGCAGAGAGAATCAAGGTTTCAGCAGCAGCCTTACGTAAAGGTGACTTCCTCATCACCACCGATTGCATTGTTGAAGCGGTCTACCAACGTGGCCTCAATATCCTTTCGGGCAAGGTAGAAGTCGTAACCCGTGCTCAAGGTGCAGCCGGCGTCAAAGTCAACCACTGGGGCGCTAACACACAGATCACTGTGTTGCGGCCATCATGAGCAACGCAATAAAGACAGAAGTCGCCAAAGTACTGAGCCTTGGTCCATCGGCAAGCGGAGCAGAGATATACGAACATGTCGTGGTGCTTCCTGGTCTAACCACCCGATTCACGACCTACAACGGCCAGCGTATTTCAGTAGGTACTCCGGTCCAGATCGAACTCTCGACAGGTGGACGGATCAAGAACTGGGCTGTTGTTAGTCCAGATGAATGCGGCAGGTGTTTTCGAACCCTCTACTGGTGTCGGTGCTCGTGATGAGAGAAGAACAGAAAGTCAACGAACGCGGTGTGCGACTGTACAGAGCTTCAGCAGACATGTTGAGGGCATTGAGTGAAACAACTAAGGCTCACGACCTGGCGCTGGATGAGCAAGCATTTGTCCTGAACGACGTTGTGAGTCACATAGTTCGTGAGCAGCTCCGCACCCATGACAACACACGGGGTGTTTCTGATGACAAGTGAAGCGACGGAGGCTCCCGCATGGCAACAGTGTGCAGGCTGCAAGCCTCCTGGTGTCATGAACCCTAGCCACAACGGGTCAAGGAAGTGTGAATCAGGTTCCATATCCTCTGGCGGAACCAAGGCGCATTGTTCTTGCGATTGGTGCTTTTGATGACTCTCTATTCCCAACAAGAAGTAGCCGAACAACTCGGCATTAACTACCACTCACTCCGTGCTTGGCGTTCTCGCGATGGAGCACCAGGCCCTTCAGGCTTTAGAGGTGGATGGACAAGACAAGACGTACAGCGACTCAAGCGCTGGCTGAAGGAAAGGGAAGGCAAGTGAAGCTGCATCGAATGACCAAGGAGCGGAAGCTTGACTTCCTTCGCGAAGACCTGCAAGAAGCAGAACGCGAGATCGAGAACCTAAAGTACTGGCAACAGTGGTACACCTCGCCAGTTGCTATCAGTGATAGCGCCAAGGATCTTGCAAAGGCTGAACGTCATCTAGCCAAGGTGGAACGTACTATTGAGCGCCTGCACGAAGGTCACTCATTATCGCTAGGCCTACGGTCGGGGCGGTATGGGGCTGTGAAAAAATCCAAGGTGTTGAGCTGGGTTAATAAGACAGTTCTCGATATACAAGAGTTGCGGTACGAATCAAAACGGCGCGAAGCGCAGTACCAAGCAGATATCTCCGCTGGTAAAGCAATGAATTCACGAACCAAGAAGTTCAAACAAATTGGCCCGGATCACTTTGTACATCCAAGAACAAAATCAATTATTAGTGCTAATGAAATGGCGGCAGATGTTGTACGGACAAGAGAGTTTGTCAGAGGCAAGGAAATAGAACGCTTGTTGGGTAACGAGGTAGAAAAAGATATCGAACGGCGTATGCGACGGTTGGAGATGGGTCTATGACAAGGCGTGTGAGTCGACGCTTTTGACTACATCCTCAAATTGAGGCAGTAGACCGGTTAGGGTTACGGCATATGCGCAAACTTCTTATGACCCTAGTAGCGGTAGTAACAGTTGCTGTTAGTTCACTATTTGCAATGTCCCCAGTTCACGCAGCACAAGAGCATTGCTTAGTAATCACCGATGGCGTAGATTCTGCCAACAACCTCATTGTTAAGAGCTACAAGTGCTACGGCTCTTATGGAGATGTGCTTAAAGCTGCTGGTGCCACTAAAAGTACATCGTCAGCACGGCTAGGTGATAGTCCTCAGAGCTTTGGTATTAACTCGATCATCGGTACGCACTACGACGGTACGAACGGTACTGGAACAAGTTTTAGTGTTGTAGGTTCCGACTGTAACGGTGGTGGTCTTCCTGTTCCTTTGGGATGGAACGACCGAATTTCTTCCACCCTTAACGGATGTCCTGCTATCTACCACTATGAGAACACGAACTACACAGGTGGTCTAGAGATCACAACTGGAGTAGGTAACTTGACAAACCTGGGCGGCCTTAACAACAAGACCAGCTCTCTCACCTACCGCACCTAGCCCATAATGGATGACTAGTTCCCCCAATGAACAATGGATAGCCCGACTAACGGTGAGATTAGGCACTAGGACGGTCGTCTCCTATTGGTACGGGCCGAACTTTGGTGGGGGAACTGGTAACGGTCCTCTGGATGACAAGGTCGCCCGATTTAGAAGTAGGTCAGAACTTCATAGAGCCCTTATCCGGTCATTTGGCTACGGATACGAAAACCGTGGCTACGAACTTATCAAGGAAGCAGAGCTTGGTCTCGAATGACCAAGAGCTTCGAGTACTTTAGCCGCTCCCGTGTGGGTGTCTTTACGGCCAAAGTAAATATCAGATGTCATCGAAGGTTTTGCATGACCTAGCTGATCTGCCGCCGCTCGAGCGCTGAGATTGGCCTTGTCCATCCAGGTGGCTACGCTCTTTCTGAACGTGTGACTTGTGATCCATTCAAAGCCAGCGGCATCAAAACACTTGCGTAAATCAGAATGCGTGTTGCTCGTGTCTCGCAAGCCACCTTTGACAGCGGGAAATACCGGGTCATTAGGACCCGTAGCAAATGCCTTGTTAGCCAAGCGTTTCTTTAGAATCTCGATCATCCATGAGGGCAACTCCAGCACTCGAAAACCCGCCTTCGACTTGGGGCTAGGTTTGATGATCAGCCCTTCTCCCTTTACTCGAACGACCGTTCCTCGAACTTCGACGGTTCCAGCTTCGAGATCAACAGCGTCCCAAACAACGGCAACGGCTTCACCAATGCGCTCTCCAGTAGCGAGCATGAAATCGACTAGATCACAAAGCTCCCATTTCTGGGCTTGTGGATTAGCGGCGAGACGTTCACGTAACAGCAGTGCGTCGTCAATACTGAGCGCTCTGGGGGTTTTCTTGGGCTTTCTTGAGATGCTGCTGGCGTCACGTACGGGGTTGTTTTCTACGGCGTCGTGGCGAGCTGCTAGGCCCATTATTCCGTTAAGGACAGAACGACAGAGCTTGGCGGTACCTGGACCATGTTTATCAGTGACGGTAAGGAGATGACGATCGATTTTTCCGGTGCTTAGCTCTCTCATCTTCAAGCCACCAAGACCAGGGATGATCTGGCGGTCCAATCGATCTCGATATGCCTGCTGAGTGGTGGGTGATCGATCGAGACGAACTAGTTCTTTGAACCAGATCTCTGCTACTACCGATACAGCGGTATCGGGGGTGATATCTGCTTCACCTGAGATGTAGACCCGATCACGGAGCGCTTCTTTTAAGCGTCGTTCGGCGAGGCTCTTGGTCTTGGCATGTCTCTCTACAGGTCGGGTTTTTCCGTCATAGTCGCGATAGAGGCACCTCGCTCGGAACTGGTTGCCATAGGGAGAGACGCTGATAGCGCCAAAGGTTCCAGGGGGCAGAGAGGGACGAGCCATGGGGAAAGTGTACCAAGATCCCCCATGAAAACCCCGTGTAAACAACGAAAAGGACCCAACAAGGTTCACCACTGATGAAAGCTGCTTCGGTCTATACTTGCAGGTAGTGTGGGTTAATCAGCGATGTTGATAAACGTTGCAAAGTGTGAACATTTAATCCGCGGGTTCCGTGTTCGAATCACGGGCGGCGCACCGAAGGGGTTGTCCTGCAATGGATAGCCCCTATTTTCACCTCCAGCCGTCGACAAGTACCCCGTGGAAACCCCGTGGTTCTGCTGGATCGTTCTAGAACGCCGTAGCAACTACGTGGGCGGAGATCCATCCCGTAGCGAACGCCACGGGGATCTTGACGTGATCGACTTTGATCTCATGCCATAGCCACCTAAAGAGTCGTTTGATACGTTCCTGGCGGATCACGTAACGGGTGGCGGCTGGGATAGTCCAGCGAGGATGTCGATGAAGTTGGGTTACCTTCCAGTGACAGCCAGCACAAAGGGGCACGAACCAATGATCAGGCTCAGTACCCCACTTGAAGCGTGATGATGGATATTGAAGATGGTGTAGCTGAATAGATCTTCTATGAGCCGGGTTGGCACGGCATTTGCGAGGATGTTTCTTCCAGTACCGTTCAGCTCGCTCTTTGAATATGGCGGTGCGGATATAGGTCGAAACCTCATAGTCCCTGCGAGGTCTTTTCACAGACCTAAGGAATTGTCGGCATCGCGGTCTAGTCCATGTTCTTCTAGATACCGCTCGTAGTTCATGGCGGCAAGATCGTTAGCTTCCTCTAGTACGAGTAGGTGTTCAAGATCTTCTCTTGATCCACTTTCTTTGGCTAGGCGATCTAATTCGCTGTTGTACGCCTCGTTTGCAAGACGGTATGTCTCACGCAGTTCATCGGCTGTGCTCATCGCTAATCTCCTTTCGGTTCAAATATTGGAGCAACGTCGGTATCGTGGGCTTCAACTACTGACAAACGTGGAGCAATTTCGAGAGGTTTGAAGAACTCATCGGGTATTACCACGTTGTGACGTCGCTGAAGTGTTAGGACTTGTTGCTGCAAAGCTGCATGAGCCTGACGTAGGTGGCGATCGGCTACAGCAAAGGCGTTTATAGCGTCTCGTGGGTCCATTAGTTCGCCTATGCGTACCTGTTTTTCGGCATCGTTGAGTCCTGCGCAGATCGCACCAATAACTGTCAAGTGGCTACTGCGAGTACGGCTGTTAGTTCGAGCACGTTGTGGCATTAGCGAACCTCTTGTGGGATCTTGATGAATAAGTTGCTCGGACCGACATAGTTCTGTGGTGCTTCTATGTACGACGATCCAGCCGACGATGGGTCAACAGGTATTGGAAGACGTAGTTTTTCGCAAAGTACCTCCAGTACTTCCCGCAAAATAATTCCATCCAGTTTCATCAGCTTGCTGATTATGTATTTGTCTACTGATGTAAGCGCTACAAATATGTCGTTGGGTGACGGCGTTCTTGCTCCATGATGCATCGAGACGTTATTAACCAGGTCTTCCCAAAGGTCGTCCGTAAATACTTGGCAGTTACAGCGCTTGTTCATGGTGCTCTTAATTTCTCGATGGTCTTCAATAAGCGCTCAGCTAGGACAGGTTGCTCACAGGTCACGTAGTACCGCTTCACTTTGTAGCCTCTTCAAGAACTTTGGCAGCGCTTTGCCGAACGGTCTCAGTGACCTTGACGATCTCGTAGCCCTTGGCTTTAAGATCAGCGATAAGTGCCTGGCGTACGTCTTCAAGCGGAATGCTGTGATGCTCTCCTAGGACCACATGGTCGTCGCCACCTGTAGGTGTGCGAAGACCGAGCATGCCAGCGTTAGCAATCAGTGTTTCGAGCTCAGTCATTGCGTAAGGGTTTCGAGTTGTTCGTCGATCGTGACCTTGGTGATTGTCAGTGCCATTGGTTCTCGCCTTTCCATTGAGTGATGAACTTTCATCGGCTCAACAGATGCCCATGTTAGTGGATCTTGAAATACATATCAAGTAATCGATAGTAGGTAGTTGCAAGCCAAGATCATTTAGTGGTACAGTCAAATCAATGACCAAAAGTGAAACACAGATAGCTAAGAATCTGGGAGTACTGCTAAGGGCCGCCCGCCGTGGCCGTACATTACAAGACATGGTGGCCGTTGCTCGCGACATGGGTATCAACCTGTCTGCTACTCAAGCCAGTGAGTATGAGAACGGTAAGCGTCTACTTTCCATGCCCAGGTTCTATGACATCTGCAAGGTGTATGGACTCAAACCCGGTGGAGTCATCACGAGATTGGCCCGGATGGACTGATCCTTCCATAACCGCTATCGGTGCGTAATCCCGCCTTCGCATTGGTAGCGGTTATGGAGTGATTGGTTCCCCTGCTACTCACTTCAAAACGACGAAACCCCGTCGCCTGTCTTGGGAGAATCAGGATGACGGGGCAATCGTCGTGATTGTTTGGCGAAAGGATTATGCACCATGACAAACCAAGAGTGGGAAACAACACTGATTCTTCAAGAAGAACGTGAATTCCATATGGGTTGCCATCTTGGACGCAGTCTCTCTAAGTCGGTAGAGAATGTCGATGAGGTAGATGTTTTGCAACATATCCTACACCCGTTTTGGTCATATGCGACAGGTGTAAGAGTTGGTTATGGGTTAGGTGTGAAGTGACGACAGATGAACTCGCCGACATGGGTTTCTACGACGATCTGCCAGAAGAAGAACCAGACGTGTACGAAGAGACAAACGAAGGACTTCAAGCCCCTCTACGGGCTCCAAGACGGGAACAGATGGTAATGGCTACAGCAATTGAGATCGCACAACAATTGAACACAGTTCGAGAGAAGATCAAAGCACTCAGAGCACAGGAGGCTGAGCTTGAGGAATCGCTCGCGGCCGAGATGCCAGAGAAGCTCTTGCAGGTTCCCGGCGTGGGCGTGTTCGAGCGTAACAAGAAGGATGATCGTAAGGCTTGGGACCACGAAGGTGTCTTCTCATCGCTGCTAGCAAAGATCAGAGCTGGTGAGGTGAAGCGCGCAACGCTAGAAATTACTGAAGACGGTGAGATGGTTGAAGAAGACGACGTAGCACTTACCTACCGTGTCCTGTCCTCCTGTGCTCGTCCTGAGTGGCGTGTCACCGATCTACGTGCCTATGGAATCCAACCAGACGAGTTTTGTGTCAAGACCCCTGCTGGTTACAGCGTGAAGCTGGTGACGAAATGAGCGGCGACATATCGAAACTGCCAAAGTGGGCACAAACGGAAATCGAAGTGCTGCGTAGGAATGTGTCCCATTTGGAAGCTGAACTCGCCATCGGCCCGGATGAGTCCGACACTTTCATAGATCCCTATACGAGAGATCGCACTCCGTTGGGTAAGGGTGTTCGGATCGTACTTGAGCTGCAAAGCGAGCAATCCATCGAGGTTGTAAATAAGGGAGAGTACGTCGAGGCCCGTTCTACCGGCAAGCACAGCGGCAGTCTCCAAATCCAACCGCAGTCGTCAAATGCTGTGCGTTTGCGTGAGGGGAGTTGGTGGTGACATTCCATAAATGCGATGTTCCAGCGCTGGATTACAGCCGTGTCGACAACGGCGAGATCATCTGCAAGGTGTGTGAGTGGGGATGGATTCTCACGAACACTGGATGGAGACGCAAGAACATGAGTATGAGTTATGACTGAGAAGCAGAACATCCAACTGCCAGCAATCTTTGATTCCGCTAACCGCAAGAAGGATCGATCACTCGGTCTCCGCCTTACGACCACCTACGAGGTTACGAACTTAGACTTCGCAGCGATAGACAGGCTTGTCGGCACAACTGGCTACGTGTTGTTCTCAGCCAACAGATTTAGTGATGCCGACATACCCACCGAAGAAGCTCCCAGCGACTCCAAGAAGCCCTCACAGCGTTTGAGAGCCGTCCTATTCCTGGCATGGAAGCAGACGGAGGACGGTAGTGAGCCATTCGATAGCTATTACCGCCGCAGAATGGAAGCGGCAATTGAGAAAGTTAAACGGGAACTGGACTGATGGGGCTGAAATCGTGAGCAGGCGGACGAGCTGGGAACCGATACTCGACCTGTCTGCACCCTGGATGCCTACGAAATGGCGTTCGCATCGGTGTGGCTTTCCGTTGAAGGACGGCGGGTTCTGTCAGATGCGTCAAGGCCACTACGCCAAAGTAGAGAGTGACCATGGCAAGCCTGACTATTGGCGTAGTGAGAAGCGTTGCCCTAACAGGGACAACCACACGCCTGGTGTGATCTTTGAGTACACGAGCATGGAGTCTGGTCACCATGTGTTCAAAGCCACGGGTAAGCCAGCAAGCAAGACTCATGTGCAACGGCAGTGTGACGAATGCGGGCTGTACTTGATTTGGGAGCCCAAGTCTTAGGGCTTGCACTCCGGGCAGCTGACCTCTGAGTCCCAAGCGCTCATCAAATGTTCGTACTTCAAACCAACCAAGCCACACCTGGCATACAGGGTTTGAACCTGTCGTGGTCCAGGGGTATCTACCTTGGATTCGGTTATCTGGTGAACGTTCACTTTGTGATGCCTCGCTTCATCTTGGCTGCAAGCTCTTTGATCTGCTTGGAGACTTCAGGATTTGGAATATGCGTTTCCCTTTCTTTCTCTTTCATTCCTCTTTTGTAGCCCACCGACGGACCCCCGTAGCTATCACCAGTGGACCCCCGTTCGTTCATGGGTG
>JACCDR011197607.1_pt1 | contig 26328 bp, 17 predicted proteins | sample 7446431 | NCBI WGS metagenome assembly JACCDR01 (sample SAMN15323443, study PRJNA562643) | freshwater metagenome | isolation source: river surface water | place: USA:Blue River Watershed | collected 2017-08-17 | reverse complement strand
TGGGCCTGCCACCATCTCTTGCGAAGTTACGTAAATACTTTTATCGCTACGCGATAATAATATTTACTCTCGGCACACCTTAAAAACTGTCCAGCACGCGAAGCGTGCGAGCTGCAACGACTTGTTAGCAACGTATGCTAGTTGTGTCTGTTTCAGCACTATGTGAAAACACTAAACACTTGCCGCCCTCAAAAGCTAAGGAAGCAAATACAATATTTCCTTTAAGGCCATATTCAATGGATTTTAAGGTAAAACCAACAATACCGCTCATTTCATTAAGATTTACAAGAACAAGCATACTTTCTAAATCAGAATTTTCTGGTTCTTGTGGCGGCTCATGCTCACCCCAAAAAATTATGTTAGGTTCAAAATAAAGCCGAACCCAGCGATTTTCAAATTTGAAATATGCCACATTAGCAAAGTCTGAAATATTGAATCCTACTTGGTGCTGTAATAAATAAAAGCCCTGACATAACTGCCCGAGAATTTCAGGTTGTTTCCTAGCTAGGGTGTACTCCAATTTATTTTCCTTGTAATTGCTAACAGCTGTATATACGTCGCCAAGACGTAATATCCGGCGACGGGGTATTTGGGGGGTTGGGTTTTGCAATCTACTGTGCGGGCCTTGGGGCGTCAAGGGTTGCGGGGGTTGGTTATTACAATTCGATTGGATATTACGTCGTCGCGACGGGTATTTGGGCGCATCGCGTCTTATGGATTCATCAATAACCTATTGATTTATAAGTATTTTACATTCTTGACGACGCTATATCCCTTATTCAGCGTCGGCGCGACGTGATTGAGGCAATACCCTGTCGCAGCCATTCATCGGGTGGTGCTTGCGTAATAGGTAATGGCTCGCAAGACTGGTTGTATAGACAGCTTATCGAGTCACCTCCATGCAGGATATCCCGCACCCATTACCCGCCGAACCCGTTAAGTTTATGGATAAATTTCGCGCGTATATACGCAGCTGCAATCTGAGTTACTCAACAGAGAAAACCTATTGCAAGTGGGTTGTAGACTATATTCGCTACCACAAAATGAAGAGACCAGAGCAACTGGGCGACGCAGATATCGATGCGTATTTAAGTGAGCTTGCAGTTGGGCGTCATTTGGCTGTGAATACGCAAAAAACCGCTCTCAATGCCATTGTGTTTATGTACGCCAAATTTTTGAAGCAGCCGGTGGGCCGATTACAGTTTATTAACAGCTCTCGGCCTAGAACCATTCCTGCCGTTTTTTCGCACATGGAAGCCATGCAGGTGATTGCCAAGCTACAGGGTGTGCATCAATTGGCTGCACAACTTATGTATGGCTCTGGTTTGCGCATTAGTGAAGTGGTGCGTTTGCGTGTGCAGGATGTCGATTTTGCGAATAATTGCATTGTTGTGCGAGATGGTAAAGGACGGAAGTGGCGTAGAACCTTATTGCCTGCAAGCCTTATAAAACCCTTGCAACAGCAATTAGCGCTTGCCTTGAGCTTGCACGCACAGGACCATGCGAATGGCTGCGGCGCAGTGTATTTACCTTACGCACTTGATCGAAAATATCCCAATGCAGCCGTCGAGCCTGGGTGGCAGTATCTGTTTCCTGCCGCCCAGCTGTCGTTGGATCCTCGCAGTATGATTTACCGCCGCCACCATATCGGTATTCAGCAAGTGCAGCGCAGCATCAAGATCGCCATTAAAACGTGTCATATTTTTAAAAAAGCCAGTTGTCATACCTTCCGGCACAGCTTTGCTACGCAATTATTGCGCAGCGGGACCGATATTCGCAGTATTCAGGAAATACTCGGCCATCAAGATCTGAGTACGACGCAAATTTATACGCATGTAGTCGGCATACACGAGCGTGGCGTTATGAGCCCTATGGACGCCTTAATGCCGGCGCCAATGGGGTCTCAGGCTTGGGAGGACGCATAAAAAAGCACCCCGTGGGGTGCTGGCAGGTTTTTTAGAGGCAGGGGCGGCTCGTGGTTAGGCGGCTGGTTGTTAAGGGATAGGGCTAATCGGCGATATACCAGCGGCCTTGGTTGTCGTCGGTGTAGCGGCGACCTTTGACGGTGTAGACGAGGTCAAACGCGACCACCGAGCCTGCGGGTACGGCTAGGCCCTCTGCTGGCGTTGCCCAATCGATGCCTGTTGTGCTGCTGGCTAGGCGTTCCAGCGGCGTGATAGCGCGAGGGCTGTTCGGCACATTGGTAATGCGCCAGCGCAGGTTGATGGCTTCCACGCAGGCTTTTGCCGTGAGCGCCACCTTAAACCGATCCTGTGCGGCTTGGGCGTCGCTATCGGCGATGACCTCAGCGCTGTGTAGCCTGAGGTCAGCCAAACCAAAGCGTAGCCAGTGATTTTTGCCGTGGTCAGAATCCCAGTGGGTCTCACCGCCTTCATGGGTACAGGAAAACCAGGCTTCCAGCTCGTCACAGCCGTCGGGAATCTGGAGCTGTGTGCTCAACATAAACCCCTGGCCCGTGACATCCGCTTGTTCGGCCAGTGGTATGCCTGCGGGCAATGCCATAACCCCCTGCCACTCAAGCCCCATCGGGTGAAAGCGTACATAGGCGCGAATGCTGTGAGAGGCCCTGTGTGCTTTGTCGATATCCACAAGGCGCAAGGGGTCGTAACGCACTATGCAGGGGCCGGGTACCAGGTCGCCTTGTACCAGTTCGTGAAAATCAGCGGTAAACGTAATTTGGGGCCGGGAGCCCGCATTGTGACGATGTTGCATAACGGTAGTCTCGCGAAATGGGGTTGCTCGATGGGCGATATTCCAATGCCCAGGCACTTGTGTACAGGATTTAGTAATAGGCGCTGAGGGTGGTATCGGGGCGGTTATCAAAGACTTTGATAAACACGATATCGATAGATGCATTCCAATACCAGCAATCCACCCCTGCGGCTTGCAGTGAATAGGGGTCGCCGACATTGGGCAGTTCGTTGCCGTCGCGGGTGACGCGATAGGCGCTGGTGATACTGCCCAAAATGGCGATGTAATTAAATGCTGCTGGCGGTGTGTAATTATCCACTACACGCGCCAGGCGAATTTGGCGCACAGTGCCCTGCTGCGTGAGCGTTTGCTGATAAATGCGCGATAGCCGGTATTGTTGCTTGAGTTCGGCATCGGTGCTGATGCCATCGTCCTGATAGAGTTCATAGGCTTGGTTGTCGGCCCAGCGGTCGGGGCCGGGGTAACAATTGAGGGTCAAGGGGTTGGCGGCTAATTGCCCGACCCATTGCTCTAATTCTTGGAAAGGTAAAATGGCCCCCGCGCGAACATAGAGCGGTACCTGATCCAAGCCTGCGGTATACGCGACAAGCGTGCCGCCCTGCACGGCACCCGCTAGCGGCGCCGTATTATTTTGGAAGGCATACCAGTTGCTGCCTTGTGGCAGATACAGGTCGCGTGTCGGGCTGATGGGGTTGGGTGCGCTTTCGGCCTGAAATAAAATCGGCGCCACTAAAAAATCACCGCCAACAAAAAATTGCGAGTTGATATAGTAATTATTATTACCGTAGATGCCAGGATCATTCGGGTCGTTTACAAAAAGTGGCCGGCAAATGGGCAGGCCGCTTTGTGTCCACTGGTACATGGCATCGTAATACACTTGCATCATGGTGTAGCGCAGCTCGACATATTTTCGGCAGTGGGTCGGCACTGGCTCGCCATAGGCAAAAGCTTCCTGGAATTGTTTGTTATAGCCGTCATAATGGTTGCGATACCAGGGTAAAAACGAGCCCAATTGCATCCAGCGGGTTAGCAATTCGTAGTTTGTGATGCCACCGACAATGCTGCCGCCAATAATGCCTGTGTCGCCGACGCTCGCGGCGCCTTTTGCAAAACCGCCAATATCGCAGCCACTGATCGGCACACCCGACAACCCGAGGTTGAGCACTTCGGGGATATTAATCGTTAAAAAATCCCAGCTGGAGGCGGAATCCCCCGTCCATAAGCCCGCATAGCGCTGCATGCCCGCATAGCCCCCGCGCGCGATAATAAAATTGCGGCGTGTCGGTGCAATGGTATTAATACCCTCCCAGGTTGCGCTTAACAGGTTATTTACATAGCTGTTATGCAGCTGGGCATTGGGTAAGTAATGGGTCGCCACCACCTCGCCTGTGGAGGCGTCGCGTTCTTCTTGCGCCATCATTAAATCTTGTGGAAAGGTTTTGTAATACTGTTGGTTGGGTGGCAAATTCGCATCGATGGCTGGGCAGGTCATGTCTTGCCAAATCATATCCAGGCCCACATTGTGAATCAGGTCATAATATTGCTGGCCCCAAACTTGGCGAGCGCGGCTTAAACCAAAGTCCGGATAATTGCCGGGCGCTGTCAGGGGGGTTTGGCCATTGGCGTTTGGCTGCAGCGGGGGGTAAGGGTAGGGGTTATTGCCGTAATTAATGCCATAATTAACGCCGCCCGGGTAGTAATCCGGGCTTTCGCCTTGTTCATATCGGCTGTTGTAGATTAAGGCATCGGCGGCAATCAGTGCGTCGCGCGCTGGGTAATCGGCTTTTTGGCCTTCTTGGTTCAGCACATTGGTGGTAATAATCGGCGTGATATTGGTGGACATTTTAAAGCCGATGGTGTGCAGGTCATTAAACAGTTCTTGGGTGTTCGGGAATTTTAACTTACTGTAAGTAAAGGTGCGGTAATTGTCTTGAAAATCGACGTCAATGTGCAAACCATCACAGGGAATGCGCGCAGCCCGGTAAGCATTGGCTGCCGCCGCTAATTTATAGCGATCAAAATACCCATAGGCACCTTGGTGGAAGCCAAATACATAGCGTGGTGGCATAGGCGATCGGCCGGTTAAGCTGGTGTATTGGCGCAAAATATCGGCGGTGACGTTACCGGCAAAAAAGTAGGTATCCAGTTCGTTATATAAACCGCCCAAATAGTATTTGCCATCCATGTTCGAATAATCATTGGCCATGACGTTGGCATAGGTCTGGCCACAATTATCTAAAAATAACCCTGTCGCGAAGGCCGCCCCGGCAAATTCGCCTGCGGGTGTTGGGTCGTCCTCGATCAGAACAGGGATGGAGCAATACAGTGGCTCGGTGGGGTTGAGCGGGCCGGGTTGGCCTTCGCTGGGGCCATTGTAGGTGTAATTATCGAAGTTAAAAAAGGTAAAAGTGTCGTTGTTTTTGGTTAAATTGGCGCCGGCTTTTTCACCGAGGCCATAGTATTTGGCCCCGCTTGGAGCTGTTTTCATTATCGCAACCACTTGCTGGCTTGGGATATACAGTACACCTTGGCCGGGCGCGTCCTGGTGAATTAATTGCGTGCCACGGTACACCTGCACGGTAAAAGGCGCGAGGCCCACCTGCAGCCTGAGCGCGCCCGTATTAATGATCAATTGCTGACTGTTGGGCTGCGAATGGCTGACGTTCAAGCCGGCGAGGCCCAAATCCCGGTTGACCACAGCGGTTGAGGTTTCGGTGGTGTAAGTGGCCTGGGGTACAGGCCTAAAGCGCAGGCGATAGGCGGTTGGCCCCAAAATATCGATATACAGCGAATAATTGGCGCCAGGGCCAAATTGAAACGTAAAACGGCGGCCTGTGCTATCGGTTGTCCAACTGCTGATCTGACCAACCGGGGACCAGCCCGCATTATTGGGCGTAAAGTCACTCGGTAATACAAACGGAAATGACGTGCTCATGGTGGTGTCCTATTTGAGTCGGTGGCCTATTCAGGGTTTATTGATGATTGGGAATCAGTACCCTGCTGATATCCACGGTATCGGTGCCGCTATAAGGCGCCGATTGCGCACGCAATTGCAGTAGCCACGAATAATCCGCATCGCCCGATAAACCGCGTACGGCATTTTGGCCAAACACGGGGATGCGGTATTTTTTACCATCGACGGTTTGTGTCACCCAGCGGCCGTAAGGGTCTTGTTTAAAGGCTACCGCCGCACCGGCTGAAAAATGGCAACCGGCACAGCTTTCGGTCGCAAAAACGGTATTGGGGTCGGCGACAACGCCAGCCGGTAAACGGTCATCCAAAGCCAGTGGGCCTGCGGGCTGGTTGCCATTTTGGAAAAAGGTTTCCATGGTGGTATTGACCAAATGCACGGGAACCACTTTACCCGGCACCTTAAACAGCAGGCTTTCAGGGGAGGCGGGTAATATTCGGCCATCTGCCTGGTTGGCAACACCATTGCTAAAACTCGGAAAAGAGGGCGCTGTGGGCCACTGGGTGCCAATTAATTCATAATATTGAAAAACCGAACCGGCATTTGCCAATAGCCCTTGCATCACGGCATTTAATGCCGCTGTGGCTTTGGGAATGGGTAACACCATCGTCGTTTGGGTGGGATCGGTCGTGAGGGCTTCATCCCAGGAGGTGAATACCGCTGGCCCGTCGTCCTGTTGGGTGGCTGCGTTGTATTGTTTAACCGGATTGGCATTTTTAGGTGCGAGGGTGTTGACTGGAATCGTAGGGTTGGCTTCATTAAAAAAGGTTGGTTTTAAATGGCGACCTTTTTTATCTTTTTGCAGGGTGTTGGCATTGGTATTGTCGACATGCTCAAAGGTGGCCCAGACCCAGGTTGGGGCTGACTCGGTACGCACCGCAATGTGCATGCCTACCAGGCCAAAATCGGCCGTATAGGGCTGCCCGGTTAAGGGAATGACCTTGGCTTGGCGAATAAAAAACCGTTCAGTGGCATCCTCTTCGCTCATTTGCTTCCAGGATAATTTAATCTCCATGGCGCCGTGTTTTTCCGTGCCTTTATTGCTTGGAAAACGAATGGGGTTGTTGGCGGTATAGGCGATCTGGCCTTCGAGGTTATACAGTTTATTGCTGACAATATAATCAAACTCTACCTTGTTCATAGCGGCTTGGTAACGCACCCATTTACCTTGCTGGTCAATCATCGGGCCGGTAAAGGCTTGCAGGCTTTCATCGAGAACCGGTTGACGATAACCGCCATTTTGACCATCGGCTTTGTCATCCGGTGTGCCGAGACCCATGCCATGCATCCAGAAGTTTTTTGTGACGCTGGCCTGGGATGCGCTATCCCAGGTTGTGGGGGCGGCACCGTCTTTTTGAAATACTAAACCCACATCCACAAAATATTCCCAGACGCGCGGTGCGCTCGTATTTGAAATGGTTAATGTGTTATCTGGCTGGCCATTTTCCAATGCGGGCCAGTTGAGTGCGACAAAGCTTTGCCAAGCAAAGAGATCAAACAGGCGCTGCCCTTCGGCAAGGTGTTGACTGTCGAGGGTAAAGGGCGGATTTTTTTGTGACGGGTTAGTGCTGAGTTTGCGCAGGGCAGCAATATCCACATCGTAAGGCAGCGCGGAGTTTACTTGCGGCACCTGGCCAAGGCTGGCATCGGCGACAGCCGGCGCCACACACAAGGCGCAGGATAAAAGCCATTGTCGGGTTTTTGTTAATCGAATGTCATGGGTGAATGTCATGGGTTTTCACGCCTCTTAGGGTGGGTGAATAAACGAATGGGTGGTCTGGCGGTGGGTGTGGTGCTGATAGGGTGTGGCTGGGTGGGGTTGCTCACCCATGACAGGTCACTCAGGTGCACAGACTGGACACTTACGGCTACGCCTCGGATGCCAGGGCCTCGGATGCCACGGGGTGTTATCTGAACTCAAAAATCGCCTTAGCCGTATTACCGGCCAAGGCGATTTGAGGGCCTGTGTAAAGGTGGATCTGTCTAAAGGTGGATCGATACAAAGGTGTAATCAAACGCTCACTAAAAACGGCTACCAAGCTTTTAAAAGCGCAGTCTGGCTTCGATTTCGGCATAGCGGCCGGGTTGGTCGATAGTGCCATTCCAGATGGTTAAATGGGTTTTGTCGGTTTCATCGAGGCTGTTAACCACATTTAACGAGAGATCCAGCATCGTGATGGGCGTCCAGGTCGCGTTGATATCGAGGTATTGCATCAGGTCGGTTTGGCGGTAGAGCTGGGGATTGTCGAGATAAAAAATCGGGTCTTCGCTTGCGGTGACTTTTTTAGCGCCAATCGCGCGGTAGCGAGTCGGCCCGACGGTACGCAGGGCAGGGCTGATTTGAAATTGCTCGCCAAACCGGAAGGTGCCGCCGAGATTAAAGGTAAACTCGGGATAGCTTAATAAAGCGCCATCCGGGTCTACACGGCGACTATCGGCTGCGAGTAAATTGGGGAAGTTACTGCCTTTGGTTTGCGCATAACTCCAGTTGGCCCAGAGTTCGTGTTGTGCGTTAAAAAGATAACGGCCTTCCAGTTCGACACCGGAGGATTGATAGTCGCCTGAGGCTTCAAACGCGCCGCTATTAATGTCCACAATATTTAAAAAACTGGATAGTTTTTGCGCAAACACTGTGGCGGTGATACTGGCTTTGCCGAGCTGGCTCAGCGTGATCCATTCGATCTGGTCCATGATTTCGGATTCGGCCTCGGGGTTGACCGTAATTTGGAAATTCGCTGGCCGTAAAAAGGCGCGGTTGTAGACCCATTTGGTGGTGAGAGTGTCGTTCACTGTCCAGATGGCCGCTAAGCGCGGCGATACGGCTGTGGCATCACCACCGCGATCACCGTTGTAATCCACCCAGGTTCCCGCGACTAAATCCACCGCGCCCAGGTCAAATTTACCCAAAATGTAACCGCCTAGCGTGTCTTCGCTGGAGTGGGGGTCAAAGAGAAAACCACGACTGTTGTCTGGCGCTTTGGTGACGGTATCGACGTTGTAGTTATTGATGCGGTAATTGGGGCCATGCTCGGTGTGCGTATATTCAAAGGCATAATCGAGTGATACGGCGTCACCAAAACTGTGGCTGAAGCTGGCGCCTGAGCTGATACGGGTGTCTTCCCAGAGAATGACCGACGGGAGTTTGGTGTTGGTGCCCTGTTTAAAAGGCTCGTAGGCCATTTTGTTATTGTGGTAGTAGGTGCGCCAGCTAATCGAGAAGTGCTCGCTGGGCTGAAATTCGCGTGTCGCCTCAATAAAGGATTTATTATTGGTGAGGTAATTTTCGCGGCCTTCGTCGCTTTCAAAGTGCCGGTTAAAAATGGCATTGTCCATGGCGTAGGCATTTAATTTAAATGGCCCGACACGCGCTTTCATCTGCAGCATATAACTCGGCTCCAATTGGCCGAGTAATGTTTCGTATTGCTGCGGGAAGACACCATTGGCGCCGTTGGTGACGGGGAAACCAGCCGCTTGTGATTGCACCACCTGCTGCCCGTCTGATTGGGCCAGAGCACCCATCAGCACCATGTCGACCTCGTCGCTGTGCTGAATACCGGTTTGAAAATTGACCACGCGTGAATTGTTTTGCCCGGCTGTGATAGCGACATGGGTTTTATCGCCTAAATCGCTGGCCTCTTTGGTGATGATGTTAATGACCCCGGCGAGCGCGCCAGCCCCCCACGTCATGGAACCTGGACCCTTGATGATTTCAATGCGTTTCACATTGCTAAGATCATTGGGCAGCTCAATGATATTGCCGGGGCCGAAGTTTTCGGTGGAGTTCATCGAGTGGCCGTCAATCAGAATTAAGTACTTCTGGTTGTTATCTGAAACGTTACCCCGCGCGGCATAGACAATTTCATCGCGGTCATAGACTACGGTATAACCGGCGATACGGCGCATCACATCGTTTAAATCGCGGGCCCCCCAGTTTTTAATCTGTTCGCTCGTGACAACACTGACGTTTGAAGGGGCGTCTTTAATGCTTTCGGCTTTGCGCGAGGCGGTCACGACTTTAAAATCCAGAAGCGATTCGAGCGAGAGATCGCTAAAATCGTCAGCAGATTGCACGCTGGCGGCGAGGCTAAATAAGCTGATGGCGACGGCGAGTTTATTGACCAAGCCGCATGGTGTGAAGGTGTTAGCCATGGATTTACCCTGTGAGTGCTGGAGTGGTAAATCGAATTTAGTACAGATTACTATAAGCGCCAGCTGGCCCAGAAATTATTGGCGCCCCTTGCCTTATCAAGTATCGGCGCCATTGTGATTAGCATGTTATGTTGTTTGTTGTTTGTTGTACTGTTTGTGCCGCTAGCCGATGGTGCAAATCAGGTTGACACATTCCGCGGCTAGCGGCTGCCTGAGGTGGCGAGGCCTATGCTGGCACCTAAAGTGCGATCTTATTCAGGGCGCTATATTTTAATATCAAAAGATAAACCAACATAGCGGTCGGCGTTTCTCGGTACCTGGTATCGAAAGCCATCGCCGCTGTAGGTGGTCACAAATTTTTCATCCAGTAAATTCTTGACAATAAAAGAAACGGCGTAGGGCGTGTCTTTCATGTCCAGTGTGATAGTCCCATTAACCAAACTGTAAGCCGGCAGGTTTGCCGCCGGGTTCAAAGTGCCATCATTACTGGGTAAATCCGATACCTGATCACCCGTATGCGATAGGCTCAGCATGTAAGTCATGTCGAAGCGATTTCGTTTTTGCAGATAGTTGGCAGTCAACGACATTTTTTCATCGGGTGAAAATGGAATATCAGATCCTGATCGCGTAGAGCAGGCCTGCCCGACAGGGCATTTAAAGGCATCCACTTCGGCTTTCACGGCAGCGAGACTCGCAATAAGGCTAAAATTACTGGTTGCTAACCAAGTGGCATCCAATTCAAATCCAGAGGTGACGACATCGCCGGCGTTAGTTAAGCGCGTAATGGTTGCGCCGCTTCGGGTATCAAAATTGTTCGCTTGAAACCCACTAAAAAAGGTATGGAAAGCTGTGGCGCCTAATAGAACATTATCGTTTGACATTTTAAAGCCTAGTTCGAAGGCTTCAGACTCTTCTGGCCCAATGGGAGCGGTATCGTTTATACCCATATTGTAAAAGACGTTAAAACCCGGGCCTTTGTAACCGCGCGCCGCGGTAACGTACAGTTGAGTGTTGGGGTTGAAGTAGTGTTGAAATCCTATTTTCCCCGAGACGTTATTTTCGCTCACATCGCCAAGATAATCTGTGTCCCCAAGGGCTGGCCGAACGCCTAGGCCCGCTCGGCCGTAACTGTCGAGATTCACGCGTTTATGTGTGTAATTGACCGTGTCATGGGTATAGCGCACCCCATAGAGGATGTTGTTCGAGTCATTTAATTTGTATTTTCCGTCAATAAAAAGGGCCTGGTTTTTAAATTCAGTGGACATGAATGCCGTGGCACTGACGATATCGTTTGTATTGCAGGTTACCCCTGGGTTAGCAGCTAGGATGCTGTCGTTACCCGCATTTTTTTGACAGCTGGCATCGCGTGTGAAGTCACTTTCTGACCGCATATCCCAAAAAAACAAGCCGATTTGGTAGCTGAAGCTGCTGTCCGCGGGTGAAGTTAAACGAATTTCTTGTGATGTTTGCCACCAGGTTTGATGGCCAATATCATGCATCTGTAGCGGAGGATTTGCAGTTTGTCCTTTATCCTTGCCGGCGATTGAGGTGAAGTCACCTTCTCGAAATTCATCGTTACGCCATTCGCGGTATGCGGATATCGAGGTGAGATCGTGTGTGCCGATAGGCCGATTGATTTCAAATGAAAAGGAATCGCTTTGCTCATTGGTTTTTGTGGCAAAGTCGTGATCGACTTGTCGGTGATCAAAATCGACTGTTTTATTGTCTGCGCCGGTATTGTTCGGGGCGGCTGGAGACGTGTTGTTGCGGCCACTTAATAACAATTCAAGGTCAGCACAGCAGCTATCGTCGGCGGTGTAGGACTCAACGATAAATTTTGCGTGGGCAGCGTCCAGATCGCCTAAATAGAGTTTGCCTCGTAGGCCTTGACGGTCAAACCCGTTGATATTGGATTGGTTGTAGACGTTATGAATGTTGCCATTAAATTGACTTTCGAGCAGTGTCAGGCTTCCCTGTGCTTGGCTCGACAGAGGGCCGCTCGCCCGTAATACAATTTTCTTGCCACCATCATTGTACCAATCGGCTAATAGGCGGCCACTGAATTTATCCGTAGGATTCTTAGTGGCAATATTCACAACCCCCGCAGAAGCATTTTTTCCGAACAAAGTCCCTTGCGGGCCTCGAAGCACCTCGATGCGCTCAATATCATAGAGGTCTTGAAACGCTTGCCCTGAGCGACCGAGTACCACGCCGTCTAACACGGTTGACACTGACGGCTCTGCCGCTGCGCTGAATGAGACGGTGCCGATACCGCGCACGGTCAAGGTGGAGTTGAGGGCTGTGGTGCCTTTGCGGAAGGATAAACTCGTAATGCCGTGCTGCAATTCCTCAATATTTGACGCGTGCAGCGCGTCAATTTGTTGCTCCTTTAACGCCGATACGGCAATCGGTACATCCACTAATTTTTCGACGCGCTTTTGAGCGGTAATTTCAAAATTTAACAGGTATTCCAAACTCACATCCGAAAACGTATTCTCCTCGGTTGCATGGCTGACGGAATGGCTTGCCATCGCAACGGCAATACACAAATGCTTTATTTTTATTGTCATCTTGTATGTCCATTTTGTTATTCAATAATGATTTGAGTGTGGTTGGGGGGCGGCATTTAAAAAGGGGCTATGAGCGGTGGTGAGCGGCTGTTGCCGTGTTTGTTATCGATGGAGGCGGGTAGAGCTTCTTATCTACAAGACTAGAACAGGCTGGGAAAACTGCCAGTGCTAGGCAGACACCTTTGGTGCGCGCCCTATACAACGGTATAACCGTCGATAGGGTGCATCACATCGTTTAAATCGCTGGCCCCCCAGTTTTTAATCTGTTCGCTGATGAGATATCGCTGCGGTCGTCCGCTGGCTGCCTGAGGTGGTGTAAATTAGAGGTCGTAATAGATCGATAGGCTGTAGGCGGTGGGTAAACTGCGGTATAAATCGGTGCTGCGGTGATTGTTGCGGATGCTGCTTTTTTCATCCACCAAGCTGGCATTGAGGTTAAATCCATCCAGGTGAATGGCCAGCCTGTCGGTTGCCTGGTATTTAACGCCAAAATTAAAGAAGTATCGCGCGTCGAAGGGTTCATCAAAGCCCGCATCCGTGGTGGGCAAACTCCAAAAGCCATTGGCGCTACCCTGATTGGCTTTCAAGAGCGGTGATCCATTGGCGCCCAATTTCAAGCTGCCGTCGGCATTGGTTTGGTATTGCAAATTGGACTGCCGACTAAAGTTGGCCATGTCTTCAGCACCAGCAAACCCCCAAAAATACCGCAGTGAGGTGGAAAGTGCCCAGCGATCATTGGGCTTGTATTGCGCAACGAGTTTAGTGCTGTCACTCCAATTGGCTAGGTCATTGCCGTAGCCGTAAGGTTTGGCCGAATAGTGTTGATCAAAAATATAATCCGGGCTTTTAGGGTTTTTCTCGCTTAATTCAAAATCTACCATGTCAATTAAACTGTGGCTGACAAACAGTTGCCAGTGCTCACCACTGTAGTCGACTTCGAAGTCGAGGCCTTGAAGGGTCATGGTGCCAATCCCTTTGACATCGCTGGAGGTGGCATTCGAGGCAAAACCGACAGCTTCGTGTTTGGCATAATGGGGGCTGGCGGTTAGCTTGAGGGCTTTATTAACTTGCCAGTCATAGCGCAATTCCAAACTGTCAATTTTGTCGTAGGCGCTGTCGGTGCTGCGGTATTCGCCGATGCCGCTACTCGCAACCTGTTCATTATGTCGGGTGGCGGAAACATACTTTTCCAGCATATCCGATTCTTCAGACCGGCGAACTGAGCGGTTATAGAGCGCTTTAAGGGTGTGATTCTCGCCGAGTTCGTACACTAGGCTTAAACGCGGGCTCGATAGCAGCCCGGTATATTTATGATCGTCTAAGCGGCCACCTAAAAAGCTGGTGAACGAATCGCTGATCTTCCATTGCCATTCACCCACAATGGCGGCTGACCAGGTGACCCAGCGTTTATCGGCAATAGTGCCGGTTGTGATCAGCGTTTGCACACGCGGGTTGACGTTAGCGGTTAAATACGGAAAGCCTGTGGCGTTATCGCCTTGAGTGTTGGCAGAATATTCTGTACCCAACGCAATATCGTGCTGCGGATTGGGTGTGAAGCCGGCAAACACTTTAATTTTGGTTTGATTTTCCCGCCAGGATCGAAAGTTTGCATCGCCTAAACCGTTTGAAATATGCAGTTCTGAATCATTGGTGGCATATTCCAGCGTGTTTTTTAAGGTCCAGTAGTCGTTAAAGGTGTGGACGTAATTGATCTGACCGGAGATTTGTTCATAGCCAATTTCGCGGTCGGTGAAGGTAAAAGGATCATTCACTTTATAGCTGCGCGCTGCAAATAGACGGGATTCACCGCCTGCGGTGTAACGTACGGCCATATCAAAGTCGTGGTAGCTGTATTGCGTGAAAAGTTTTTTGCGCGGTAGATCCTGATAGGCTCTGCCGTGATTAGCCACAGGAAAGGGCAGTGGTTCACCGGCTTTAATCGTATAGGTTTGACCTTTGATGGTGCGATTCAAACTCTCGGCGATATATACCGGCGCATCCTGTCCCTTAGCCCCTTCGTATTGATCGATGCCGGCATAAAAGACCACCCCATGCTCTTTGGACCATTGGTGCCCTTGGGTAAATTCCAGATTCCGAAATTTCTCTTTTTGCCCCGATCTGACCGAAAGGTGTGTACCTTTTGTGCCGGTTGCTGAAAGGGTGCGGATATTGATAATCCCTGCAATGGCACCCGGGCCATAGGTGGCGGACCCGGGGCCTCGGATAATATCAACGCCCTCGATATCGCCCAGTAGGCTCAGCATCCGCTCGGGTCCGTGGCCGTCGTTGACGCGATGGTTTAACACCTGGCCATTAACAGCCAATAAAATTTTATTGTTGCGATCATTAATGATGCCGCGCATCCCGATGTTGTCGTTGATGCCGCTCGTCATGATGAGAAAGCCCGGAACATATATCTCGAGCAATTCATCCAGACTGCGGGCGCCAGATGCCCGAATATCGGCTTGGGTAATGGTGGTAACGGCAGCCGGTACCACACGCTGCGTGGTACTGGTCAGGGTCGCGGGCGTTTCAACTTTAAAGTCCAGCAATGCCTCGAGCGATACATCTGAAAAATCCTCACTGGCCAGCGCGTTATGGGCGCCAAGCAAGGTTGTTAAGATCGCGCATGACAGGGGTTGCAGGTGTTTGGTTAGCATACTTCGAGTCCTTAGGGGGTAGGGGCTTAACCGCTAAGGCTAGATGAGAATGCTGTGGATGCCAGTGCTAGAGCTGCTCTGGCATCCGCGATTGATCCTGTCGCCTAACCCCCCTTTGCAGGCCTGAAGGCTTGAGCCCAATGGGTGAAGGCCCGGCTATTGCGCGTTTGAATCCAGAGGGTGCCGGAGCCAGAAAACCGCGCGACCAAGCCTTCACCGGATAAAAATAACGATTTGTAACCACCGACTTTACCGATCTCGTAACTGAGACCCGCCGTGAAGGCGACAATATTTTGGGTATCTACCACAAAACCTTTATCAACCGGTATTTCAATGATGGCGCCGTAGCTGTTAAACCACAGATCGCCCTGCCCGCTGGCGCGCAGTAAAAACAACCCTTCGCCGCTAAATAAACCCTTGACCAACCCCTGCCATTTGGACTCGATCTGAACGCCCTCGCTCGCCGCGACAAACGCATTATTTTGTAAAAAGAGGGGTTCGCCGGTGAGATAGCGGTGCATCAGGTCACCGGGGCAGGCGGGGGCAATGCCAATTTGCCCGGCCGCAGGGGCGCTATAGTGGTTGATAAACAGGCTTTCACCCGTCAAGAGCCGCGACAGGCCACCCTTGAAGCGTGTGGTCATTTCCAGGTGTGGGTCCAGTGTGGCCATGGCGCCGGCTTCGACTTGCAGCTGGCTATTGGCCGGTAAATCCACCGTTAAAAAAGCAAAATCCGGCCGCCCTTCGATTTTGTATTTGAGGCCGGCAAATTCGGGCTTCTCGGGCATCAAACTCAAGGGACTTTGTGCTTGGTGAGGGCTTTGTACTTGGTGAGAACTTTGTGCTTGGTGAGGGCTTTGATCGGCCTTTGCCATCGCCTCGGCAATCGGCGCGGGGCTTGATGCAGCGGTCTCGGGCACTGCCTCAACGGCTAATCCATTCTGTTCGAGTGCCTGTTGATAGCGGGCGAGCTGATCGGCGTCCAGCCCGGTTTTGAGGGTGCGGGGTGCGCTGGCTAACAGGCGGGCCGCTTGCTCGGTGTCCAGTTTACAGGCGCGCGCGAGGTAGGCGATGGCCTGTTCGCGGCTGAACCCTGGGAGCAGTTGACCCGTCAGGCGGAGGCTGTAATGCATGGTGACTCCTTAGGCTTTGCGGGGTTTGAGGTTGGGGCTGAGTGCCAGCCCAAAGCGTTTGGCTTGATGTGATTGGCACCAGACAGTGCCTTGGCCACGAAACCGGCACACCAGACCTTCTCCCCCTAAGAGGCTATGAAGCCAGCTGGACCCGGCTTTGCTGATCGAAAAATCCAGCGTTTCGCTGAAGGCGACTATGTGGCCTGAATCCACAATGACCTCATCGGTGACGACGAGCGGGTAGATGGCCCCAAAGGAGGACAGAATGACCTGCCCCTGTCCGCCTAACTTTAACCAAAACACGGCTTCCCCGGAAAACAGGCTTTTGAAGCCCTGCCACCCCATGTCGATGTCGATACCGCTGCTGCTGGCAAGATAAGAGCCGGCTTGTACCACCAGGTTATCGCCGTCGAGGTTTAGCGTGAGCATATCGCCGGCGAGGCCGGTGCCCAGCCAGACTTCGCCTGAGCTAACACCAGCGCTAGGGTCCAGGCTGTAGTGGTTCAGAAAAATCGATTCGCCTGCCAGCAAGCGCTTGGCCGCTTTTAAAAAGGAGCCGCTGTTGCGTTTATGGGTGCTGGTACTGAGGTCAACCGTTGGACTCATGGCCAGCATGGCGCCAGCTTGAGCTGTGAGCTGGTCGCCCGCTCTCAGGGTGATACAGGCCGCGGTATTGCCCGGCTGGTTGCGCAGTTGAATATGCATAATGAGGCAGTCCTTATCGGTAGGTTACCAAAAACGCGGATTGAGCCAGCGCGCGAGGCTGGAGACGCTACGGCTTTGCAGGATGATTCGGCCAGTGCCGCTCACGCGGGTGACAAACCCCTCGCCGCCAAACAGGCTGGCAAAGACACCGCCCGCCAATTGCACATGCAGACGAATGCCCGGATCGTAGGCAACCAGGTGGCTGGTGTCGATCAGCAGTTCACCGTCTAGCGTCCGCTCCAACAAGGCGCCGTAAGCGCCAAACCAGACAGTGCCCTCGCCCTCGGCTTTGATACGAAAGAGCCCTTCGCGCGCAAACCAGGAGGCGAACCCGGCAAAGTGCAACCGCAGATCAACGCCCTCTTCACAGGCGACAAAGGCCCCTGGCTGTAAAAACAGCGCGTCGCCTTTGAGGGTGCGGCAGAGGATTTGGCCGGGTGACGCCTGGGATAACATCAGCGTTTGGGGCTGGTCACTCAGGTTGGTGAAGTGGTTGATAAACAGCGACTCGCCACCCAAAAATTTGCGCAGCAAACCCTTGAAAAAGCCGCCATTCAAACGGCTGCGCAGGTCTATTGCTACGGCCATGCTGGTCATGGCATTGGGTTCGGCGATGACCACTTCGCCAGGGTCCAGGGTGACAGCTAGGTAGGAAAAGGCCGATCCACCGCGAGTTTCAACGTACATTTCAGGGCTCCTAACTCCGTGTGCGGAGTGGCCATTTTGTGGGTTGTGAGTTAGTGAGTTAGTGAGTTGTGGCGGGTTCGGCGTCTTGAGTGGCTGAACTTTGGGTAAAACGGGTGACAGCCGCTTGCAGGGCATGGAATTCGGCCTCGAGGTTGCGATAAGTGCGGGGCGGCAGTTGAGCGATTTGCGCCTCGAGTGAGGCTTTGCGCTCGTCGGTGCCGGGGTGAGTTCCGAGCCAGCGGTTCAGCTCGCTCATCGCCTCGCGCGCGCGCGGGTTGTCGATTTTGTTCAAGGCTGCGGCCTCTGCGGCGGCAATCTGCTCAAAAAAGCGCGGCAAGCCTTGTGGGTCAATGTCGGCTTTCACGAGGAGTGGCAGCGCCTCGCGATCCGCCTCCCGTTCAAGATCGCGCGAATACCCTTGGGTAAGCAGCAGAGGCGCGGCGCTGGCTAGAGTCGCAATCACGCCACTCACATCCCCCAATAATGCCGAGGCCAAGCTGTACAAACCCAGTTGGTTGACGAGTGTACGCAGGCCATGGCGGCGCTCGCTGTGGATGATTTCATGCGCCACAACGCCGAGCAGGGCTTCGGGCGTTTCGGCTTTCAGAATCAAACCCGTGTGCAGGGTGATGATGCCGCCTGGCAGGGCAAAAGCATTGAGGCTGGCATCTTCAACAATCAAAAACTGATAACGAAAGGGGCTCTGGGGTAGGGCAGCCAAGAGTGGGGCCGTGAGCGGTGACAAGGCCTTTTCGGCTTCCGGCATCTCGCGCACCCCTAGACGGTACTGCGCCATCGCACTCTTGCCGAGCTTTTCGTCCCAATGGGTGGGGATGAGTGTCACGGCCAAGCCGCTGAGCTTCGGCAGTTGCACCAAAAACAGTAGCGGCGCCAACACCAAGCAGAGTGCCACCAAGCCCAGGCCCCACTGCTTGCGCCTACGTCTCTGGGTGAGCCCTCGTAGCTGTTGGCTAAAGGCATTTTGGGCGGGAATGCTCGGCGATTGTAGAAACGCCAAGTCAGCGGTGTAGAGCGTTAACTCGGGCGCTTGAGGATGGGTTAATAATACCAGCCGGTTACCAGCGCCGCCCAACCGGGCAGACAAGCCCGCATAGGGCCAGTGCCCCTGCTTGTCACCCGCTTGAAAGGCCAGGCCCAAGGGGCCTGGCTGGAGTTGGGCGCGTAGTTTACCGCCGGGTAGTGAGTCGGCCAGTAGCTGGCCGCTATAAGTGTGGCTGTTGTGCATCCGTGTGAGCGCCTCGCAGGAGACCGGCTCAGGCCCCTTGTGTTTGAGCCTAGAGCCGGTCAGGCCGATGTTAGAGATTGGCGATCTTGATCTTTTGCTGTGACAGGGTGTCGCGCTCGGCGCTCAGTTGTTGCAGGCGAGCTTGCTCTTTTTGGACGACCTCCGCTGGCGCCTTGTCAACAAAGGCGGCGTTTTGCAGCTTAGCGCCGAGTTTGTCGATATCGGTCGCCAATTTGAGAATCTCTTTATCGAGCCGAGCCAGTTCAGCATGTTTGTCGATCAAGCCGGCGAGTGGCAAATGCACTTGCAGCTTGCCGACCAATGCGGTGGCGCTCGCGGGAATCTGCTGGCTGTCGTCTTGCCAATCAATGCTGCTGAGCGACGCAAGGTTGCACAAAAAGTGGCTGTTGGCGGCCAGGCGTTCGGTGTCGGTGCTGTCGCCGGCGCACAGAATCACCGCGACCTTTTTGGCCGGGCTCACGTTCATTTCGCCGCGAATGGTGCGAATCGCCTCGATGATCGCCTGCATCCAGGCAAATTCTGCCAGCGCTTGGGGGTCGATTTTACGGGTGTCGGCAGCCGGGTAAGCCGTGAGCATAATGCTGTCGCCGCTGGCGCCGGCCAAAGCCTTCACCTTTTGCCACAGGGCTTCGGTAATGAACGGCATCAAAGGGTGCGCCAGGCGCAAAGTGGCTTCCAATACCCGAATCAGGGTGCGGCGGCTACCCCGCTGAGCGCGGGCGTCGCCCTGTTTGAGCACGGATTTGGACAGTTCGATATACCAGCTGCAGTAAGCATTCCAGATAAAGTCATAGAGTGCTTGGCTCGCGAGGTCGAGCCGGTAGCTATCAAACCCCTCCTGCATGGCCTGCTCGACCTGTTGCAAGCGGCTGATAATCCAGCGGTCGGCCAGGCTCAGGGTGAAGTCGGTGTTGCCGTCTTGGCCACAGTCATGGCCTTCGGTGTTCATCAGCACAAAGTTGGCGGCATTCCACAGTTTATTGCAGAAGTTGCGGTAGCCCTCGATGCGGCCTGTATCAAAATTGATGTCGCGGCCAGTGCTCGCGAGCGAGTAAAAGGTGTAGCGCAGCGCGTCTGTGCCATAGGCTTGCAGCCCGTCTGGGAATTCTTTGCGCGTGGCTTTTTCGATGCGAGCGGCATCTTTGGGGTTCATCAGCCCTTGGGTGCGCTTGGCGACGAGGCTGTCGAGATCTATGCCGTCGATCAGGTCTATCGGGTCCAGCACATTGCCCTTGGATTTGCTCATCTTTTGGCCTTCGGCATCGCGCACTAAACCGTGGACATACACGGTTTTGAAGGGCACTTGAGGCGAACCATCAGGGTTTTTGATGAAGTGAGTGGTCATCATAATCATGCGCGCCACCCAGAAGAAAATAATGTCGAAGCCCGTCACCAATAGATCCGTGCTGTGAAAGGTTCTTAATTCAGGCGTGTTGTCGGGCCAGCCGAGGGTTGAAAAGGTCCAGAGTGCCGAGCTGAACCAGGTATCCAGCACGTCCTCGTCCTGGCGCAAAACGACCTCTGGGCCCAGCGTGTGGGTGCTGCGCACCTCGGCCTCGGTACGCCCGACATAGACGTGCCCTGCCTCGTCATACCAGGCGGGAATACGGTGGCCCCACCAGAGCTGGCGGGAAATACACCAGTCTTGAATGTCGCGCATCCAGGCGAAATAGAGGTTTTCATACTGTTTGGGCACAAATTGAATCTGGCCGGATTCCACCACCTCCATAGCGGTTTTGGCGAGTGGGGCCGTCTTGACGTACCACTGGTCGGTCAGCCAAGGCTCCACCACCACGCCACTGCGATCGCCTCGCGGCACTTTCAGGCGGTGAGGTTCGGTTTTTACGAGCCAGCCCTCGGCTTCGGCCTCTGCCAGCAGTTTTTTGCGCGCGGCGAAACGGTCGAGCCCCGCATACTCAGACGGGCAGCTCTCGCCGGCCAAGGGGGCGAAGCTACCGCTTTCCAGAACATCAAAGGTGGCGAGCAGTTTGGCATCGCGGTCAAACAGGTTGATCAAAGGCAGCTGGTGGCGCTTGCCGACCTCGTAGTCATTAAAATCGTGAGCGGGTGTGATCTTGACACAGCCGGTGCCGAAGTCTTTATCGACGTAGGTATCGGCAATAATCGGAATGTCACGGCCCGTAATCGGCAAGCGCAGGCGTTTACCGATGAGATGCTGGTAACGGTCATCTTCAGGGTTGACCGCCACCGCGGTATCGCCGAGCAGGGTTTCAGGGCGGGTGGTGGCCACGGTCAAGCTGCCCGTGCCGTCCACGAGCGGGTAGGCGAAGTGCCACAGGTGGCCTGACTCCTCTTCGCTCATGACTTCCAGGTCGGAAATTGCGGTGTGTAGTTTAGGGTCCCAATTGACGAGGCGTTTGCCCCGGTAGATCAAACCCGCTTGATGCAGGCGGACAAACACTTCATTGACGGCATTCGACAAGCCCTCGTCGAGCGTAAAACGCTCGCGTGACCAGTCCACTGAGCTGCCGAGCCTGCGAATTTGGCGCGTAATGGTGCCGCCGCTTTGGTGTTTCCAGTCCCAGACTTTGTCTAAAAAGGCCTCGCGCCCCAGGTCATGGCGCGACAAACCCTGTTGTGCCAGCTGGCGCTCCACCACCATTTGGGTGGCGATGCCGGCATGGTCAGTGCCCGCCTGCCACAGGGTGCGGTGGCCTTGCATGCGTTTAACACGGATATAGGCATCCATGATCGCATTGTTAAACCCGTGTCCCATATGCAAGGAGCCTGTGACATTGGGCGGCGGGATCATAATGCAGTAGGGCTCGCCATCGCCTTGGGGCGCAAAATAGCCCTGCGCTTCCCACGTCTGGTAGCTGCTCTGCTCTATGGCGGCTGGTTGATAACTTTTGTTGTCGCTCTCGCTCATAAATCTGCCCCTGCGCACCCTGATTCTGTCAGGCGTGGCTGCCTGTCGGTCGGTAAAAAGGGGTCGATTATACAGGCAGGCTGGCCGTCAGCGGGAGCTTCCTGCCTGCAAATGTGCGGCTTTGCTGTGGTTTGGGCTACAGCTGAAGCTGACCCCGGCGATCACCAGCAGCGAGCCGAGTAACTTGAGGGGTGTCAGCGGTTCGCTGAGCCACCAGGCACCCATGCAGAGGGTAAAAATGGGCCCGAGTCCACCGAGCAAGGCTGCTTGCCCGCTGCCAAGGCGGCTGATGCCAAAATTCACGCAAAAACTGGGTAAAACCGTACAAAAAACCGCGAGGACCGAGGCTAGCGTGTAGATGCGCGGCGTCTGAGCGAAGGCTTCTAACCCCGAGGTCACCAACCCGTGGGTGATAGCACCCCCTGAGGCGGCCAACATGGCCCAAGCGGTAAAGCGAACCGATGACAGTCGCTTCATCATTTCACCGGCCAAGACCACAAAGAGCGCAAAACACAGGGTGCCCGCCAAGACGAGGGCGCTGCCCAGTATCAGAGCATGCTGGTCTTGGGTGGCGATATCACCGCCCAAGACCAGCAGCGCGCCCAAGTAGCTCACCACTAGCCCCAGAATCACAGCCGGGGCTAGCGGTTGTTTTTTCCACCCGGCAAGCATCAGCAGCACAAAGGTGGGGTAGAGGTACAAAATGGCGCGCTCAAGGCCAGCCGATATCCACTCCAGCCCCCAAAAATCCAAATAGCTTGAGAGGTAGTAGCCGAGCAATCCGAGACCGGTTAATTGCAGTAACTGGCGCACACCGAGCTTCACCGGGTGCTTCCAGCAGAGCCAGAGCGCCACCAGCGCATAACAGGGTAGGGCAATGGTCATGCGCAGCAGCAGTAGGGGCGCAGTCGTCAGGCCTTCGGCGTAGGCCAGTTTGATCACAATCCCTTTACAGGCGAATAAAAACGTTCCGGCAATAACCGCGCTGACGGCGATCAACCGCTGTGACGGCGTCGCAAACAAGGGCTGCGGCAGGGTCATATAAGGAGCCCGTCACAGGCGCAAGAGCGCCGCTAAGCACAGGTAAAGACGCGTATTATGCGGGCTGGGATAAGTCAACATTGTGGTAGACCTCTTGCACGTCATCGCAGTCGTTGAGCATGTCGATGAGTTTGTCGAACAGCAAGCGGTCTTCCGCATTTATCGAGGTATCGGTTTGCGGAATGAAGGTGATTTCTTCAAGGTCCAACTGAAGTTCCGGGAAGGCTTGATGCAACGCCGTTTTGGCTTTGAAAAAATCCGTGTGGGGGGCCAGAACGGTCAAGGTGCCCGCGTCATTTTCGATATCGGCGACATCGACGTCGGCGGCCATGAGCGCCTCCAGCACGGCGTCTTCATCCGGATGCTGGAAAACAAAAACCGCTCGGTGATCAAACAGGTGCGCCACCGAACCCTGGGCGCCGATTTTGGCTTTGGCTTTATTAAAACAGGTTCTGACATCACCAAAAGTCCGATTATTGTTGTCGGTCAGGCAGTCGACAATCACCATGCAGTTACCTGGGCCAAAACCCTCAAAGCGGACGGTGACATAGTCCTCGCCACCGGCGCCTTTGGCTTTTTCGAGAGCCTTTTCGATGACATGGCTTGGCACATTGTCGCGCTTGGCTTTTTCGATCAGCCGCCGCAGGCTCAGGTTGCCGTTGGGATCCACGCCGCCACTTTTAGCGATCACGTAAATTTCGCGACCGTACTTGGAATAGACTTTGGTTTTCATGGCGCTGGTTTTGGCCATGGCTTCTTTGCGGTTTTCGTAGGTGCGGCCCATAGGTCTCTCAGTCCACTGTCGGAAAAAGTCGCCATTATGCCGTGGAAATGCCCTCTGGCAACACGCGTGGACAAAGTTCCGGTGCTGATGGCGAACGGGTAACCTTTAGGTGTTTGAGGCGGCCTGCTTTGCAGCGTCAAGACAGGCCCAAAAATACCGCCAATCAAAGGCGGGCCCTGGGTCAGTTTTACGTGCGGGTGCTATATCGGCGTGGCCAGCAATTCGCTCAGCGGTGATGGCCGGATACTGCACCATCACATACGCGGCCACGGCAGCCAGTGATTGGTATTGGCAGACTGTGTAAGGCTTACAATCGGTGCCCTCGAGTTCGATGCCAATGCTGAAGTCATTGCACTCTGCCCGCCCGGCAAATTCAGAACGGCCGGCGTGCCAGGCGCGGGCGCTAAACGGGGCAAATTGAATCAGTGCCCCCGAGCGTCTAATTAAGCAGTGCGCCGAAACCTGCAGACCTTGCAGGGTTTCGAAGTAAGGATGCTTGCGGGTATCCAGCCGGTTTAAAAAAAAATCCTCAATATCGCTGGAGCCGAATTGGCCAGGTGGCAGGCTGATGTTGTGAATGACCAGTAAGTCGATCGCAACCCCGGCGGGCCGCGCATTGATATTGGGGCTGGGCGATAGTTGAACCGGAAAGTTCAGGCACTTTGCGGATAACCAGTCTGTGTCGAATGGCGCTGTCTTATCGAATGGCATGGCCTTCGCTTCCCGATATTGGGGGTTAGGTTCGAGCAGACAGGAGTGGGATGACGCTGCTGTTAGCGAAACAGGCAAACAGCAACAAGCCCAGTTCCACCCAGAGCGCCCGCTTTGCCCAGGGGCTGACGGCCATGACTGGGCTTAAACGGCCCTTTTTCAGGCGTAGCAAACACAACGAGGGATAAATCGAGACGAGCGCGGCCAACACAAACGCCAGCATTTTTAACCCAAAGGCTGTTTCGAGCAGTCGGTCACCTGGGTTGGCGTAGTGCGTCAGCCACACCAGCAGCCCCGTCGCAACAGCCAGCAAGGCCGCCCAGCTGCTGGCGGTATCCCACTTTAGGAGTTGTACCAGTTCTTTTAACGAGATGGCCGACTTAACGAGCGTAGATTGCCGCAGCACTATCAGCATTAGGCAGCCGCAGGCGGCGATGTGCAGACAAAAATAGACGCTGGCAAGCATAAAAATTCCGTGAGGATCCCGGCTGGCGGGCGCACGGATACTGGCTATCCGCAACAGCCGCGCAGTATACCCATTCGTCCAGCGCCCACAAGCGTGCCCGGTTGCTGCAGGCCCTGGAGCGCGTAGACCTGCGTGCCAGAATTTGAGTGTTTTGTGACTTGTGGTGTGTTGATAGCGCAGGACATAGAGCGGAATTGGTTGTGCTCTGCCCGTACAATGGCGGTTTTGATGCGATAAGGGTGGTGTAGAGTGGCGAGTCCTATAAAGCAGAAGGCGCTGTGGTTGGCAACCTTGGCGGCCACAGCGGGCGCGTTGAGCCCCCTGGCGACAAGTGATGTGGCGACAGGGGTTGCGGGTCAGCCGGGCCCCGTGTTCATGCCGGATTGGCCTCGGGTTGCGCCTAAACCGGTGATCCCTTCGCAGTCGGCATCACGCAAAACGGACTCGCCGCCGATTGACCCGGCTACCGGCGAACCCATTCTGGATCCGCTCTTCCCCAAACAATACCAGCTTCATTATGACGGCCGCACCATCGACGGCTTTCGTGGCTGGCCGCACTTGAATACCAACCTGGTACCGGCTTGGGCGATTACCAAGGGCGCTGGTGTGAAGGTGGGCGTAATGGATAACGGGATTGAACCCCACTCGGACTTGCCGCCTTTTACCGCGTTTAGCAGCCCTCTGCTCGGCTATGCGCCTGATCGCAGCCAAAGCCAGGCCGATCATGGTATGGCGGTGGCGGGTATCATGGTCGCGCAGCATAACGCGATAGGTATGCGTGGCGTGGCACCTGATGCCGAGTTATTTGTGGCCAAATGGGGCGCTGTCTCGAATGCCACAGGAGCCTCTGTTCACAATGCACAGGCGTTTCAATGGTTCCGCGAGCAGGGTGTGGGCGTCGTCAACAATTCATGGACACTGGGCGATTGCAAACATTACGACCCTGGTACGGCGAGCGCCTTGTTTGATTTTATTGCCAAGGCCCGTGATGGCCGTGGCGGAGTGATGGTGTTTGCCTCGGGCAACTATGCCAATGGCTTATCCTTCGGTAATAGCGAGGCCTGTGTGCGGGCGCCCGGTAACTGGGAGGCTGCTCTCACGGTCGCGGCCTATGGCTTGACGGGTCGGCGCGCCGATTACGCCAGCCCTGGGCACCTGGTCGATATCACCGCACCCAGTTCCGATACCGAATTTGATTTCGTGAACCGCTTGCGCATTGAAAAATTTGCGCCGGTATATGCCACGAGTTTTGAAGGCGAGCCTGCGAACGCCTTTGGTGGCACCTCGGCAGCTGCGCCCTTGGTATCGGGTGTGGTTGCCCTGATGATGGCCGCCAACCCGGATATTTACGCGCATGAAGTGGTGCGCATCCTTGAAGAAACCGCCATCGATGTGGGGGCTCCCGGTAAGGACTTAGAAAACGGCTTCGGCTTTTTGAATGCCTATGCCGCCGTGCGAGCCGCACTCGCAACACGCATTAAGCCTGCCATCAATATCGCGCTGAGTGATGCCAGTGTGGCGATCGGCACGCCGGTGGTCTTAAGCCTCACCATGCGCAACC
>JACCDR011459357.1_pt1 | contig 26336 bp, 46 predicted proteins | sample 7446431 | NCBI WGS metagenome assembly JACCDR01 (sample SAMN15323443, study PRJNA562643) | freshwater metagenome | isolation source: river surface water | place: USA:Blue River Watershed | collected 2017-08-17 | reverse complement strand
CAATCGCACGGTATGCGACGGGACGACTGATGTAGAATCTGTCACAATGCTCGTCGGCCGATCGTTTAGATTCATCTCTATATACCTCTAACCATTTGTGTAGCTCTGGAGTTACTTCGTATTTTTGACCTCTTTGTAGCAACCATTCGTGAATTCCCATAAGACCCAGACCAAGCCGCCGATTCTTTTCGCGGACTTGGTATACCTTAGCATAGGGAAGGTCTGCTCGGAGGGTTCCACATACAAGGAACTTACTTGCAAGACAAACAACGGATTTAAACTCTTCCAAAGTTGAAATATTGCCAAGATTGATGCTCCCAAGATTGCAAACGTCAGAGTCATCTTCTGATGTAACCTCGGTGCAAGCATTGCGAAGTGTTTCATTTTCTTTACTCCCAAAGTTGAAAGAGAATCCAGGCTCACCTGTCATCATTGCCTGCTTGACGTTCTCAATGAACACAGGGTTTGTCGCAAGGCTCGTAGTAAATTCGCCTGTGCTCCATGAAGAAGCTCCTAGAGCAGCATCATCATAGTTCACTGAAATGTTTGTCATATCCAGTGGACCAGGGAAGTTAAAGTCTTTTAGCTTTTGTTCTCGGACAACATCGCTCCAATTTTTTGCTCTAAGGAATTGAGAGATGTCTTCATGTTGCCAATTAAGAGAAGCATAAATTGCGCTTCGGCGTGAACCACCTTGCATGACGTTTCGCCCAATCTCATTGATGGCGTACATAAGAGGGATAGGTCCCGACGCAGTTCCGCCAGTTCTGGATAACGCTTTTCCGGAGGGTCGAAGACGGCTATAGTCAATTCCAATACCTCCCCCAGTCATTAGACAACTCATTGCTCGCCATGTTACATTGCTCCATTCTTCTCTTGTGTCTTCTTCCGCACGCAGCAAGTAGCAATTATTGTATGCTTTGTAAGGGCGCCCTGCGTAATAGAGATAACGACCTCCGGGCAGGAACTTAAATTCTCGGATGAACTGAGTAAGAGTGCGTCGATCGTCTGCTGACATAAGGGCTGGAGTAGCCCCATTTCTTGTGCCACAAACGTCCTCGACCAAACGATCTGCCAGTTTGGCCCAAGTATCCCCAGGTCCTTGTGCATATTTGAATCGGAAAATATTGGCACCGAAAGGTGTTCTAAATTCATTTTTTTCAGTTGTCAATTAAAACCTTCCTTAAATTTAGGAGGAAGATTTTCCCCCATGCCCTCATCAGGGCAGTTTTCATATTGTTTAATCTCTTCTTCTGCTTCACGCTCTTGAGCAAGACGTTCTCGATATTTCTTCTTTCCTCGATTCTTGTCTTGCTCTTGTTCTTTGTAGTTTTTTTCTTTCACTCTACTGCTCTTAGAAACTCTTCCTCATGCTCTTCGATTTGTTCTCGAAGAGCCTCGACTAGCTCAAAATTGGTCCAGCCGAGGATATCGAGGATTTCTTCTACACTAAGATTGGCAGCAATCAGGTCCAGAAGTTCCTCTTGCTTCATGTGTGTGGGTTTCCGTCTTTAGTTAGCCCCCAATGCGGAATAGCATCATTTGAATTTGATACATCCCCATTCCAATGCCTGTCAGTGCTTCGTCGTACAGACTGAAGTTGTACAGACTCAGAGCCAGAAATGCTGTTAGGCCACCAAGGCTTGTCCATGATTTCCATCCAACGCGGGTCTTGATGAAGTCCCAAACTGTCGGTGCCAAAAATAAGACCATGCTTCCCAGCAGCAGCCAATTGAGATGTTTGATTATAAAAAGTTCCATTTTGTGTCTCCGTTTCGACAAGTTTCTCTAGGAAGTGAATGGCCTTTTTAATGTCATCAATTCCGCCTTTATCTCTCCAGCGAGCGATGTATTTCAACGCCGTCCCTTCAAGATATCCTAAGTTCCATTTAAGCACCACGTCCCACGGCTGTAGGTCTCCATGGCGTTTGTAGTGGGTGCCACCAATTTGCTTTTCGTTAGCTGGCATATTTATCCTTTAAGAATTTGAGGGACACAGGCATCAGATCAAAATGCCCATCATGTACCTCATGTAAAACTAGCAGTCCTCTCCAGTGTTTGTTGCCTTGCGGTCCCAGATAATCTTCATTGTGTTCATAACACGAGCCCGCAATAACCGCTGTGATGGGCAAGCCATCGGCTCTATGACCCATAGCAATCTGTAGGCCCTGCTGGTGTCCTGCAATGCAGCTTTGATGCTTATTGTTAAGCATAACTTGAGCAGACGAGCAAGGACGTCCAAGCATTCCTGAAGTAAAATAGTGGGAATAAGCAACCCCGTCAATAACGACAACTTCAAGAAACGGATGGGTTTCCCAACCAAACTTCTTGTACTGAAGGTCTTCAAGACTTAAAACTCCTTCGAGTTTTGGGTCATTATCCACTGCTCTAACAATTCGATTCTCGTGGTTTCCATAACAAAGCACCATACGAGGCTTATATCGTTTCTTGTTGTTCTTAACTGCGGCAGCATTGTAGTCTTTAATTGGCTGTAACAAAGCTGCCATAGCTTTATGTGTTGCCTCAACGTCAGACACATAGCGTTTGCCTTCAAAGCTCTTTTTACCAACATCATAGCTACTAAGGCTAGGCATATCAGCGAAATCTCCGATGTTAACAATAACATCGGGCTGCTTTTTAACAATGTAGTTGCCTATGGCGGTGAGAAAAGCTGTGTCATCCCCTGGCCTGATCTGACAGTCGGGGATAACTAGGTGCCGTTTAATGGGCGTCTGTGGGGGTTTCATCAATGTCTAGGTCGGTGTCATCTGTTGACGTGTCTGTCATAACACTGAAAGGAATGGCACCTTGCTGCAGGAGATAGTTCAACCCAACACCAATTACGTAGTCGGCTTCGTCTTGACTGAGCGTGCCTTTGAAGGTGACAATGCCTTCTTTTGTTTTGAAGGTTTTTTCGATTTCGATGATTTCTCTCCTTGAGTTTTAGCTTTGTGGCAGGGCACACATAGCACCTGCAAATTGTCTGCATCACAAAAGAGTCTTGTGATGTATTCATTCCAATCAGTAAACCCAGTGGATGGGTCTACTGCTGGAACAATGTGGTCCACCTGAACTTGTTTCAGGGGATATTCTTTTTTACAGGCATTGCACCTGTAATGCTGAGCCAACCTCCCGGTTGTCTCGTTCTTTTTCTTCTTGGTTTTTGCAGCGTTTAAGGTGTTGTATTTAGGAGGCCATCGTCTTGTGGCGGCTCGGAGGGCTGCAATGATAAACCGTCTTTGGTGGGTGGGGTCCAGAAATCATTTTCCTTCCTTTGGATGTAAAGACATTTAGCATTCATTATAGCAAGTCCACTGTTAGTTGCCCCGTAGATGGAACATACGTAATCGAATAGTTCCCTTTCGGTAGATAAACTGAGTAGTGGGAAGCAGAGCTTGTCGATAAATAGAGGTACACTGTGTCTGACTTTTCCATCGTAAGATGGGATGTTATCGCTCCCGTCACCAGTGATAATTTGCCGGTAGAAATATCGTGTACCTTCCAATGGTGAGACCACTCTACGTTCTTCTGTGACGAAGTTGTAGTGATTGCCTGGGACTTGGAGGAGGTCTTTGTCGATGGTGCAGATGATTGATTCAGTATTTTCACTGTTGTTTGCACATGTTTGTTCAATGCCGAGTTCGTCGTCGGCTTCATTGCCGTCTGTAACTTTTGCGTTCCATTCAGTGATTAGGAACGACTGAATGTCTGACAGATGCCGTGGCTTTGGTTTGCCTTTTCTGTTTGCTTTATACTGTGGGTAAATTGTATACCTAAAGTTGTTGTCTCCTGTCAGGAAGGCTTTGTAAGTGTGTGCCCCAACATTGTGTAAAATTCTTGTCATCAGGTCGTGAGCACGACTAATGGCAATTTCTAGGGGATCATTCTCTGCTGATGCAGCACAGCGATATGCAACAATGTCTGCGTCAATAAGAGCTAACATTATTCCCCTGAGAGGTATAAATCAGTTTGACAATCATTGCATCCAATAGTAACGTTTGATCCCCACTGAGTATACTCTGAATATCCACCTTCTTTTTCATAATTTAAAACTACATTTTTAGACCCACATTTTTTACAGGTTAGATCAAAGTGCTGATGTACAGCTTCATTATCAGATTGGTTTTTTTGAGGAAAAATCATTGCATACTGGTTAGTGCTTGGTGAAGCATTGTGGCAAAGGCGTCTGTAAATTCTTCGTTGTGTTCGTCTTTGCCCATTGCATATAGAATGGCGTGAACTAGCTCGTGGCAGAACGTTTGTTCTGTAAGTTCTTGCGGCAACCCTTCAAGGATGTGTATTTGTTGTTTTTCTAGAAGGCACATGCCGTATTTGCCTTTGAGCCGTTTACGCCAAACTACTTTCCAAGTAAGTCCCCCAAGTTTAAATTCATGGGGGATTTGCATCAGTCGTTATCCAGCAAATACAGGGCGACAGCGATAATCACTAATAGTGAAATGATGACGTGCATCAATGATCTGCCACCTTGAAGCCAAACGATGTATAGTCATCGTGATAGCCATAAAGCTTGGTGATAATTCGCCTGACATACTTACGAGCAGACTCGTAGGTGTCAAAGGTTTTGTTGTTATAACGTCGATTGTTTCGGTAAATCTTATACATCATATTCACTGTGGAAGGTCGTCCATGGAGCCGTCGAAGAGGTCAGCGGGAGGGGACTGCTCAAGTCCATTGCTAAATACCCAATCTGTGAATTTCTGTGCCGTTGAAAGGACAGATGCAGCGTCAGGGGGCGTTTTAGCTCCCACCGAAAGGAGTTGAATCGCGGCAGATAGGCTACTTTGTTTGACAATATATACTTGTTTCTTAGCCCGTTCTTCAGGTGTTTCATAGGTACTCTTAGGGGTAGGGGTTGCCTTGGTTGTTTCTGAACCAGGGGCTGCCTGCTTCACTTCAACCCAGTCCCAATACCCGGATGTTTCATTCTTGATGCTCTTGACAGTGAACACATTGCCATTGGCAGCATCACTGAGAGTTTTATGCACAGGTGCTGTGGCACCAAATGGCATAATCTTCTTAGAGGCAACCTTGTTTTGAGCAAGGTCTTTATAGGCTAGCTCAAGCTGCACATATGGCTTGCCGGTGCTAGAAGTTTTCGTAGTCTTTTCTACGTTGATAACACTAATATTGAATTCCAACTTTATCTCCTTGTGGAATAAATTAAGGACAGATTTGTTCTGTCCATACCTCTAGTATAACATACTAGAATTTGTTTGTCAAGCCTCCCGAGGAAGTTTTGACATGTCTTTCATGTTTGGGCCATACTTAACCTCGCAGGCAAGAGGCACCACCCATTTGTATTTGAAGGTGCGCAGGATATTTTGTTGTAGGTCGTCAAACACCTCGTGAAAAAGCTTGGCGACTTGCTTCAGCAGCTTCGCAGGTGCATCCACAACAATGCTGTCGTGGACACTCGATACAATCAAAACTTGGGAGCCCCAGTCCTTTTGTGCAAGGCGCTTGGCAAAGACAACCCTGGCGATTGTCATCACATCGGCTCCCGTGCCCTGTACTGGGTAGTTTGTTAGAAGGGTCCATGGAATTTTACCTGTTTGATAGTCCACATCGATGGGCCAAAACCTGCCAAGAGGGGACACAATTGGTTTGCCAGCCATTACTGTCTGGGCCCACTCCTGGTGCTTCTGGTTTAGTCCATAGTATTTTTCGTAGAACTTTTCGTTGACTTTATCCCAATATTTTGGATCAGCGCTAACATGCATAAAATTGGGATCATTAGCAAAACTCCAACCAGACCCACGAAAAATAGTACGGAAGAGATAAATCTTTGCAATGAGACGGGAAGGGAGTTGAAAGGCTTTTTCATTTAGGCTGTGTGTGTCCTCCTTGTTGAGCACTTCGGCAATGCCGACTTGGTCTTGGCTTAGTTCTAGGGCTACTCGCCATTCTAGTTGACCTTTGCGCCGCATCACACTGAATTAACACGGCGCCAAACCTCCTTGGTGGACAGCAAGAACACCTTTGGCAAACTCTACTAACTCTGCTTCAGTCAGATTGTTTTTAGCTTTGTTTGCTTTGTAAGAGATCACCTGAATATTATCAGGTGTGTAGCCTTTTGAAGAATCAATACGATCTAAAGAATATCCCCAATCTTTATCTAATGGAATAAACTCTCGATTAAAGTAAGGGCACTTATCTGGAATTTTAATGTCTTCTACAGTAATTGTAAACTCCATATTGTTATAATCCCACTTAGCTCGATGTTTTGCTTGTTTCCACATAAACAAAGCTGGGTTAGTTTCTTTTTTCTTTTTGTAATATTTACTAGATGTAACTTTTCTTTTTTCTGGATTCTGTTGATAGCTTTGGTGGCATTTTTTGCATTGATATTTGTAAGAATAAAACTCAGTTCCGTTTTTAACTACTTTACATTTTGGACATTGTTTTAAATCCATATGTGTCATCATACTTGCATCACATTGGATCAACATTTAAAGGAAGAATCTCAGCATTATAATTTGTTAGTTTGTTTTTATAAAAAAACTTAGATTCTTTTTTATAGTGGTTGTGTTTAGCAAACCACTCTTCCGCTTTTTCTTTAGTAGTGAAAATATGTAATGGTATATAATTATCATACCAAAATTCGGCAACTAAAAACATCATTTTGGTAGCCTATCTAAAACAGCCAGCACAAGAGCATTATATAGATGGGGATATTGTCCTTGTAAATAATCAAGGAAAGCACCCTCTCCGAACATTTTTACGGAAGCAACATACTCGTCAAGCAAGATTTTCATGTGAGTGGTGTCCAAGTATATGCCAAATCTGGGTTAGAGGTATAGACAATGTCGAATGCATACACCTGTGCTTCCTCTAACATTTTTTGGGCTTTGGAAACTTTAAACCCAGGGGGAAGGAACAGAATGATTTTTTTATTTTTAGGTTTGCTGTTTACTGGCTTCCAATTGGGGTTGTTAAGCATTCTCATATTACTCTGAGTCATCAAATTTATGAAACTGCTCTAATCTTTTAGGCAAGGTGTTGTATGGATCGTTTTTATGTAATAGTTCTCGAATTTGATATGGTCCTATAGCATAATATATCTCTTGAAGAAGACGCTCAGCTTCTTCTGCTCTTTCTAACAACAGAATAAGATCATGAATTTTCATATCGTGAAATAAAGATATCCAGACAATCCTCTGCAAAGTTTTGCAGGTTGGGCTCAGAAGAACTTAATCGGCCTGTGCCGGCGACAACTTGGTTGAACTGTCCATGCACTTCTCCTGGCTTCCATCCGAATTCAAGATTCTTTTTGGGGATGCCTTTGTAATAGGTTGAGAGAAGTTTTTCAAACTTACTGTAGTGTAGGAGGAGCTGAACCAAGTCCAAGAATTTTCTAGGGCCTCGAAGTTTTCGTAAAACGTCTTCGCTGGTTTTGTAATAGCCATCTTTTTTGACTTCTGAGTTTTTAAGTGGGGTAAGGAGGCGAGGGAGCTGATATACTTTTTCGATTTTAAAGAATTTTGGTTTGCCATTTTTGTAAAACCCTGTCTGTTCTGTTACAGTGTACGGAATATTGCCTCCATACAGAAAAGCACTAAGCTGGTCAGGGGAGCCGAAATTAATAGGAATATCAGGATATAAGGAAGAAAGTTTAGTATGTATCCCTGCCAATTCTTCCTCAACTTCCCTAGCACGTAGTTGGCATAGCTCCTCGTCGTAAATAAGGCCATTCCATTCCATTTCCTCCAGGACAAGAAGGTCGAGACATTGAAGCTGAAAAAGCTTGAAGAGTTTAGGATTCTTACTGAACTGTTCTTTCTGTCTAAGAAATATTTGGTATGTAAGCTCCACGTCTTGGATGTTGTAAGCTTCGAGAACGGCCCTTGGAATTTCGTTGGTGTTATAGCCTTTTTCCCAGTAAGCGGCCACTTCATCTTGTTTTGCCCCTAGTCCATATTTCTTGGCAGTGTCATCTAGACTAGGGTATCGTTTCTTCTGGCCACTTAAAAGAAATTCAGCGAGTTGACAACACCAAATATTACCAGGAAGAACAGGAAGCCCATTGCGACGATACCAGTGTAAGTCATACTTAGCGTTAAAGAATACCCATAAGGTGTCAGCCACAGGCCAAACAATGCGAGCAGAGTCAAACAAAGAGATAACAGGAGAGTCATTCCATTTTACTCCTAAACAAACCGACCAGTTGCGTAAATCAAAGGCGCTGCCTTTGTTCCATGTTGTGTTTTCAAAGTCACTTGTAAATACATTCAATCAACATATCCCCTTTCTTTGGCATGCTCATCACATAGAGTTTTATACCAACCTGATTCTCTTAGAATTCCAGGCTTGCCACAAACTTCGCAGATTTTATAACTGTTTTCTTCTGCGAGATGTACTCTATCCCAAATGGCATCATTGCCTGCACCAATATAAAATCTAAGCCCGCCGAACTTTTCTTTTACTTGGGCAACATTACCGTCCCATCCAAGGGCAAATAAGTCATCAATTAAATCACTGACTAGCTGATGCCAGCCTTCTCCTACACAATTAATGATATTTTCTTTGGTTGTTGGTTTTTGATTATACCACCATACTAATTTATTCATGTGCATACTCAGGGAATTTGGCAACCATTTTGTCCTTGTATTTAGCAGGAGCTTCTGGGGAATAAGACACCACTTTGAAATACTCACTTTGCAGGAAATCTGAGCCTAGGGACAGGCTGCCGTCTTCCCACAAGATGGCTTTGGATAGGCCGCATGGAAAGCCAGCCACAGTGGCTCCCAAATCGGCTAAAGAGGTTCCCTTCACCTTGATAAGCTGTACTGGATATGGGATGTTATCGAACAGCAGATTTACCGAAGTAACTTCAATGTTTGACCCAGGGTAGTTGAAGCTGTCCACTTCATCATCATCTGTGTCCCATTTAATTCCCAGTTCTTTTGCTTCTGGACTTTCATCATCAATGTTAAGGTCGCCCAGGTAGAACACATCAATATCCTTGATGGGCTTGCCCAGCAAGGAATCTCTGATGGCCCCTCCTGCAACAACAAGTTCTGTAGCTCCAAACTGTTTTAACGCACTCATGATGTGTATACAGTCGTTGAAGAATTCATAGTTGTTAATCACTGCTTCTCCATGTCTAAATAACGTGCAATGGCTGGCTCAATGAGCACCACTTCCTTTCCATGTCTAAGGGCTGGATCGGTGTCAATGTCGCCAATCAGTTTGTTTTTACTAAGGTGGAAGAAACGAATGTTTTCCCAGCCTGTGTCGTGGATTTTCCCAATGCCCAATATCCAGTCCGCTTCTGCTTGCTTCGCTGTTTTTGCATTCGCCACGTTTGCCATAGAAAGCCATTTTTGATTTTCACCAGAACCATCTGCTTGACAGACACCAATGGTTGGTGCAAACTCTTTCGAGATTTCCCGTGCCCATTGGTAGATGGCACCCAGGTGTAAGTCTTCTCGGTCGGCCTCAAAGCCTTTGATCTTGTCAATTTGATCGAAAAGGATGAGTGTCGGGGACGTCTGTTTACAAACTCTTTCCACTTTGCGCCAGTCAATGCTAGCAGAATCGATGAGTTTAAAGCGGTCTTGGGTTTGCTCTTGAAAAAGGTCTTTAAATTTCTTTGTATTTGAGTAAAGCTCTTCAATTGGTGCTCCAAAGAATGCTTGATATACACGCAGCATAACCTTGCTGCCCTGTTCTTCGTTGTTAAACCATAGCACATCCCCTTCTGTTTGGGTAAGCATGTGGCTGATTTCACTGGCCAGGAAGGTGGTTTTACCTGTCTCTGGGCGAGCAAACACAAATCCGAAATCACCTTTGCGCAGGCTGCCTAGCATGCGATTGAGGGTTTTCAGGCGCCAGCGCAGCCCTGGAGTTTTAACAGCCTCCGAGACAAGCTGTTCCAGGTCCGTGGTGACATATTCTTCTTGTTCGGTGGTTTGCTGCTCTAGCTGCTCGTTAAGGCCCGCAAGCAGGGGTTCCAGGGTTTGATAGACCTTCTTACCCTCTGCCACCTCATACGCCCCAATAGAAAGCTCTCTAAGCAGGCGTGCCCGCTTGAGGCTTTGGATGAGCGACAACACAGTGGACATGTTGGGCTCATACCCCTGCAATGTGGAGAAAAGCTCCTCATAGAATTCTTTGTTCGCAGGTTTGTTGGCGAAGAACAGGTTGGCTAGGTCATAAAGATGTAGGTCTTCTTCGTGACCTTCGTGGAAAGAATTGAGGGTTCTGTAGAGAAGCTGTAGGTCTTCTGGGAAATCCTTTGCCTGAAGATGCCCTCTATATTCTTTCCAGACACTGTGCTTCAAGAAGGCAACAACAATGCTTAGTTCAGGCTTCATTCAAGATTCTAAGGGGTTTCTTTTTAATGATGGGTTCTTGTGGGTTATGTCCCATCAGTTTCAGGTAGAAATTTCTAAGCTCGTTAAGTCTCTGGTTGTCGTTGTAGCCTTTGCAATAGACATTTACCTCTGGCCGTCCGTTTTCTTTCCAGATTGTCCAGACAGCAGTCCAGCTAGCTTTGTCAAAGACGTTCAGGTGGTCAAACTTGATGTATGGGCACTTGCGAGCTGCCATGTGCCAATCGAAGAATTCAATCTTTTCCATATATATATTATATATAAATAGTATTATATAGATAGTGTATCATACTTTTCCTACTTTGTCAAGCATTTCTTCATGTGTGTAACATTTTGGATCAAGTTCTGTGTAAACAGCGGAGGCCTCCAGGCCGAGCATCTGAAACCTACTGGCTATCTTCTGTGCCTTGTGGAACATGTTGCCGTCCAGCCATACGACTACGGCCTCGTACAACCGGCTTAGAGCCGTTATTTTGGCCAGGGGTAGGTCACTCCCCAGGCAAGGCATAGAATCGACGCTACGGGCCATTTTGATGGCACTGAGGGCATCCTCTACAATCACCAGCTTCCGGGGGCTTTGCTTCCCGGCTTTTTCAGGTTCCATTGAATGTCCATTTCTACCAGTATTTGATTCACCTGCTCTTCTGTTAAAGGCTTGGTAGATGGGAAGGACTTCGGCGGGCTTGCCGTAGGTGATGTACTTGCGTTTAGGATGCGAGGGGAAGTACCTGACTTGCTGAAGACAGGGAAGTCCTTGCTCAGTATCCCATCTGAACAGTATGGAGTCAGGATTTCCTTTAACTGTTGTAACTCGTCGGCTGATAAGTTCTTCGATAGAACACCCGGGGTATTGCGCAAGCCACATACCCACTCTGCTACTGAACTCCGGTGCCTCGTCACCCACCAGCCAATGCACACTGGGCCGTAATTGACTGACATGATTTTCCTGGTTAACATATCCACTCACTTTCTTTGAAATGACATACCCACATCCGAAACAAAACCCACCCCCATCACTGTAGAGGGCTAAGTTGTCCTTGCTGCCACATCGTGGGCATGGGGCATGCTTCAGGAAATGAGCTTGTGTCATTCATATTCATCCTCGTTCAAGTCTAGGAATTCCCTGATTTGCTGTTCATGCTCGTCTTCCACTTGTTTATTGGAGAGCAGCAAGGTGTTGCCTTTGTATTTCAAACCAAGGCCCTTCAGGCATTTCAGACATGTATTGGCATACATACCGCTATCTACAAAAACCAACGATGCCTCATAGTCGGTTAGTAGTACATCACAACAATCACAGTGCATTACTCTGCTCCATCACCAGCACCACTAGCCCAAGCTGCAATCCAGCTTCTAGATTCTTCTAACGTCAAACCCATTTCCATGAGAAGCTTCTCTGCAAAATGGACTAGTCCATTAGCACATTTAAAGTTCGGGTGGTTAATCACGTCAAGATAGTTCATAGATTATACCAGCTTGCCTGGTTACCATGGATCAGTTAGGCCACAACCACAGCGATAGCAGGGCGTATATGGTACTGCCCAAAATCCTGTGGAACAATGGCGACAAATTAAGTAAACACGCTTTTCCATTACATGTTCTCTTGTGCGGCTTCCCATGCCGCTTTTGCTACAACCCAAACAGGAGGTGTCCCATAAGCTAGGTTGTATCCTTTTACCCACTCATCAAACGTCAGCTTCTTCTTGGGCTCAAGGCCCTCTTCTTTCAGCACGTTTGTAATGTAGTCACTGAGCTTTTTGTCTTTCATTTCTTCCTCGTTATAAATGTTTGCCATGTTATTTGTTGGTTAAAGCCGCTTTCCAAGCGTTTGATGCAATATAGTATGCGGTAATGGGAGGCTCGTCATCTAGTAATTCTTGACCTTTAGTAGCCCACCACTCTTCAAAAGAAAGCTTTTCCTTAAAAACCACCTGACCAGCAGGTGGGTGGATTTGTTGGGTGTGAGGGTTAGATCGAATCACTTAAAGTTCTCCTGCCATGCAATTACACCGCAGTCGTGCACCATGTAGCAGTTGCCATATGAAGCCTTGGTTTTCTTGCTGTTGTTGTTCTCATCTTGATACCAAACATAGTCTTTGAACTTGTCTGGAATCTTGAAGAACTTCCCCTTCTTGACAACAGGAGGCCACAGATGGTTTTCACCCGGAGGCACAAACTTACAAATGTCGTCAAATGTTGCCAACTTTGTATTACCGCTGACAACCCGCATGATGAGGGAAATCAAACTGACGTTGTAGGTGGACATCCAATACTCGGGAGGAAACTCGACAAGCACATAGTTGTCCTGCTCGACCAGCTTGATTGTTGATAGACCTTGATTGGTTTTCAACCACTCGTTTACCACCTTCATATTGTCCAGGAAAGCGGTGCCATACTTCTTCAGCAACACAAACACCGGGTCAGTAGGCGTACCCAATGCCATTGCTGTGGTGTTAAACCCATAGATTTGGAAAGGTGCCCCACATTTCATACGGGCATAGACATAGTCATTGAAGAAGTCTTTACACTTCAGCCAATAACTGTCCTGGATAAACTCTCCTTTCTTTTTCCCAGGCTTCAACATCATCCAGCGAAGCGGGTTTCTTTGTGAAACCTCGGAGTAGTTTTCACCGTGGCCAAGGGGAAATTCAACCTTAAACATTAGCAGCCTCCTTCATGACCTTGACAAAATCACCAACAGAACTACCTTCAATGCTCGGACCACTGTTCACTTCCAGTACGAAATACTCGTCATAAAAAGCATTATAACCAACATCCACTCCAATAAAGTCAGAGCTAGAAACGTGGGAAGCAGCTTCAGCGATGGAGCGAAGATACGCTTCATTAGAGATAGGAGTTTTGACATGGGTGGTGGAATAACCATTGGCTTGTGTGGCAATGAACCACTTACTTGCTTGCCCCACCTTCTCACGAATGTTAACGACCTTGTGCTGGAATAGGTTGACACGAAACTCTCGCTTCTTCTTCATGTACTTGGTGTAAACCTTGGCTTCCACCAAATCATCCAGAGAGGCAGCTACATGCAGGCCATTGCCTTTCTGGCTCTTGATGAACTCACGGCACACCACTGCGTGGCCATTCTTCAGCCACTTCTTGGCATCCTCAATATTCACACTGAAGGGAGCATGGGGAATGTCATTGGCCTTGAAGAATTCATATTGCTTGAGCTTGTTTACGCCCTTGCCATAGTGAAACTCTACAACATTGGGTTGCACCACACCAAGCTTTTCATTGAGGCGCTCGACGGATTCGCTTGGCTCAGTGGTATGAGAAACAATCTTGATGATCTTCATTTGTGTTCCTGATTAGTGGGGTTTGTAATACTTGTTTCGCATGATGTGCTTCACTGCAACCACCATGCACTTGTCCTTGTCATTCCAAACAACATCTTCAACTTGTCCGAGCAGTAAATGCTCAGACATATCTTGTGCCTTATGATCATCTAATCCACGGACTTCTCCTTGAATGGTGTGGTTGAAATTGGGAAGCATGAAGCTCTCGCCTACAAAGAGCCACTCATTGTTGAGAGGGTCAGCAGTAAGAGGATAATAATCGTAGCAATGAAAGCTAATCGTTGCTCCGATATACTCTCTTTTGAATTTGCGGAAGGCGGCTTTACTGGTACTGTCTTGAAAGGCTCCTTTGAACTCAGTCCCAGTGGCTCCAGTTCCCCCAACCTCTGTAGTGGTTGGGGCTTTGTATTTTTTTACAGAAAGGGCCACCTCCTGGTACCCGGTTAGTTGAGATTGGTTTGAGAGGTCAAAGATGTACAAAGTGTGTTCTTTCACCTTGTCAATCTTTTGAACTGTTTGACTGTTTCTCAACAGGATGTGGGCAAGAGCAGTTCCCTCGGAGGCAAAGAAATATACCCCCGCTGCTTCTGTGAGGTAGAGCGGCCTGTCATCGTTGCGAAGAAGGAAAAGCTTTTCTTGTTCTTGGTCAATCCAGGCACAGGCATAGGCACCATACACCTGCTCCAAAACCTTCTCCATCTTCTCTTTGTCCCCCTCACATCGGGCTAAAACCATGCCCAATGCCTCACTGTCTACTTCAGTGTCGGCAAGATGCTTGTGAGAATAAAGCGTACCATTGTGTACAAAAGCGAAACGCTCGTCAATAACAAAAGGATGGGCAGTAGCGGCAGAAATCTTGCCCACTGTTTTCTTTCTGTTGTGCCCGATGAGTGCCTTGCCTGTCTTACTGGCTTTTTCTGCAAACTTGTAATACTTATCTGTCTTCATGAAATCATTTGCATCGAGAGCGTCCTTCAATACAAACATTTCACCATTGTTCATGTACGAGATTGTGCCAGTGGAATCCTCCCCGCGTAGCGCATCAATGTACAACAACTGATTGAACATTGAAACATCAGAGCCAAAGAAGCCGCTGATGCCTTTGTTCACCATTCCTACAATGCCACACATTAGGCACTCACTTTCTTAGTGTCAAAGATGACAAAAAACCATTCACGTTTAGTGCGTTTATTAACACGCACAGGGCTTTGAAACACAATGGGATATTTACTTTTAATCCACTCGTAAACCTTTCTTTCAGCAGGCCTGTTTCGGAAAGAAGCTAAGTTCCAACCACACCCGGCCAGTGATGGGTTAAATCCATTAATACCTTCAGAACCTTCGTGCCAAAACAAATACCAATTTGCTAGGCCACAGTTGTTAGGAACAATGTCTGTTTGTCCCCAATGGCTAATTGGAATCATTTAACAAGGGCTCCTTCGGAAAGCTTAACATCAAGAACTGTGTCCCCACACAGTTCCTGAATCTTGGAGGGAGTATGCCGCTTTGCAAGCGTGGGAACAGCACTCTGTGCAATCATGCTGACTGGGGTACGGCCTGCCAGCAGTTTAACAAGGTTGTAATCTGGGGTGGTTGTTACAAATAGATACAAATCACGGATGGCTGATAGCCAGTCCGTAAAGACGTCTACCTTGTTGGTGCCGTACATGTGGCGGAACTCGACAGTTGATAGACCGCAACTGTGCGCATGGGTGCCAACCGGGCACAGGTTGAATGCCGTGTACTTGCTCCACTTTGCATGGAGTGTTTGCAGGGGATGTTTGTAAATACTAGGCAGGAATGTGTAGCTCAGGGGCACACAATAGATGTTGTTCTGCCGCTTTGGGCCAACGAACTCGAAGAACAATGGCTCCAGCAGGGCATAGGTAAGGATGAATTGTTTTAGTTCTTCTTCTTCCATGCCTGCCACATTCACGTGAATGTGAATGCTGGTACGATCAGAGAACGGATTGGGGCCTGTCTTCAAGCCTTTGTGCAGCTTGGTGAAGGCGTCAATTGCCTGATCGAAGGTCATTGGGCCCTTGGTGTATTCAGCACCATTGTCCCTTAGAGAATCATCGTTTGTGATTTGCCATTGTGTGGCAGCATGGTCGCCGTGCTCTTTGATCTGCTCAATCTCAAGCTCAACACCACAATAGAACCCTCTATTGTCAATGTTGACGTTGCGGCTTGCAGCCGAAAAGATTTCACCTACTCTCATTTCAACACCTTCAGTTTAGCGAACGGGAAACTTGTATTCATCTCTACCTCAAACAGTTGTCGGGTAGTGATGATATCCTTTTCAAAGGCCCATTTACCAACCACCACTGTGTCCACGAAGATGTTGCCATTGTTGGCAACCACCATACGAGGAGAAATGGCCGCGGCCTTTGTGCCTTGCTCGAAGAAAGCCTTCAAATCCACTGGTTTGACATAGGCTGGCTTGTTGGCAAAACCTTCAAGCAGAGTGTGGTCAAAACTTACATTCTTCCAACCAATGTCTGTGTAAGCAGAGAAGCAAGTGTTTTGCTTGCTGATACCCTTCTTCCACTGACGGGCAGGAATGCGAGAGATATGGTAGGCTGCGCCCCCATAGTTGAAGGATGCCTTCTTCGGCAGGATGAAATCGATGTTGTATGGGTTCTTTAGGTCAATACCAACTTCCTCTCCTTGTAAAGACATTGCAGTGATGAATTCACTGTTTACCCCAGTGATGCGGAAAATGGCATCACCAGTTTCTTTGAACTTGACATATGTGTCGTAGAAATACTTCTCCACATCATGCCAATTCGCTTGGCTAACTTCCATTACACAACCTCCAAGTCATACAGTTTAACAAGCATTTCTGCAGCATTCTTGTCCCCTTCCATCACTGACCTCCGAATCATTTTGCCATACGCCCTGAGAGAGTTTTGGAACTCTTGATCTTCACACACTTCAAGAACGCGGGCGGTGTTGCGCCAAACCCATCGGACATACTTTTCGTCAAAAATCCAGAAGTTGCTAAGAGTGCGATACTCAAAGCCGTAAGGCTTATAGCGAAACGCCCCCGGTTTACCGTATAGCTTCCGCCGTTCTGTGCCGTTTTCGTCCATGAGAACGCTAGGCACAGCAAGAAATAAATCACAAGCTCGGACACCATGCTGCGGATTTACCTTGGTTTCTACGTGGACGTGGCCACCTGCACTACGCATCAGCTTGTGGGGTGGAGAAGGCTTCTTGTTTTCCTTGCCTGTCCAGGCATTGAAATCAGGCTCACAGCCGAAGATGTAGGCCAATGGGCTTTCCATTTCCTCGGGTGGCATGATGGTGCATGACAGGTTGCTGTACGACAGGCCCGGCAGTTTTGATAGACCCGCTTTGAGAACGGTGTCAATGTGGGCTACAAACTCATCAGCACTTGCGGCGGGGGGAATACCAAACTCCAACAGCACATTGTCTTCCTGAAGGGTGAACCCCTTTGGAAGCTCAGGGATTTGGAATGGCGCCCATTTGTTGGCTTTGATTAGGCCAATTGAGCTTTTGAAGTGGTTCCCTTCTAGGAGGAAAACTTCGGGATCAGCACCTAGTCTCATACATTGCTCCAGTTGGGGAAATGTTTATCCATATAAGAGAGAAAATCGGGTGGAGTAGGTTTTACTATATCGTCAATATAGCGGTTTTTGTCCCCTATTCTAAACGGAACAAACTGAAAAGCTTGGAATTGGAAAAATCCAAAGACTTCACCACCCCACCTAAATTCAAAGGACTCTAAATCATACTGAGAGTAGTTTAGTTTGGGGAGTTTGTTTTGGGTAGGCGCTTTCGGCACCGCTGTTTGTGGTGGAGTATATCCAGTAGAAATATTTAGCACTTGCATAGACGCTTCTCAATTTCCATGAACATCCATTCATTGAAGGCTGTTGTTGTATGCCACTCTGGATGACATTGAATGGCAAGGCCTTTGATTTTGGGGAACCACACAACTTCAGGCTCAACCTTTGGCATGGCTTTTACCACACCAGAGGAATAGGTGTCGCTTAATGGTTTGGGGCACCATGCCAACATCTCATGTTCCACATTGAAGGGATACATCATTTGATGATGGCTGCTACTCACCTTCAGGAAAGAGCCGGTGTAGGTTTCTACGAAATGGTCGGAATGATGACCACCAACATCCTGAACAAGAGAACCTCCAGCATAGGCACACAGAAGCTGAGCCCCACGACACACTCCAATAACGAGAATCTTTCTAGCCACTGCTTCACGGACAGTCTCCCATTCGATGATATCCCGCTTGGATGGTTCAGCAGGACCGGAGCCAATGATTGGGGGCTCGTTATACAAGGAGGGTGAAATGTCGGCACCACCCCAGATAACAACAGTATCCACCCCATCCAATCCCTTTTTGTAGAGATTGACTCCACGATTGAAGTAGTTGTGGAATGGATATGGTAAATCAAGATGGCTATCCACCCCCATCCCTGGGAATGATGCCATTGTCTTTACTTCTGTTTTTACTTTCATGTCTTGGCCGCCTCCGCTTCATAAGCCACCAAATAATCTGGCGTGCAATAGAAGCTTTTGTTTGTGCCCTCGATTTGTGCCAAGACAATCATTGGGCAATCATTCTTTGGCCAATCCTTTTCGCCAAACTCAATGAGGTTGCGGGCAATGCGGGTAACACGACATTGACGGCCCCAGTTTTTACGCTCTGCTTCGTTGAAGGGCATAACAAAATCACCCACTTTCCATTTGCATTTGGCAAACGTTTCCTTGATGATTTTGTCTCGGCGCAGCTTTTCAAACACAAAGGATGTGTTCTGCACATCTACACCAGCATCCTCTGCTTCTTTCTTGATTTGGCTAGGTGTAGTCCAGGGGGCACCTGTCAAGGCAGGCACTTGTGTTTTTCTTTTGGAGGGAAGATGGTATTCAATCATCAGTGTACCTTTGCACCATCAGGCGCCTTGAGTTTAAACGCCATTGCACAGGCTTCCACAATCCACCCAGGATTGTTAATCCAGCACCATGCAATTACTTTGAGCAGCTCTTGCTTGTTTTCAATCAGGTTTAACACGGAGAATGCCCTTAAAAGTTTTATATCTTTGAACAACGTTTCCTAATCTACCATCTAGACCAAGACCTATATCATGCACAATGATATGTTCCATGAGGGAAACTACAGCGTCCAGTTTATGATACTTTTCCGCCACAATTGGCGGGTTATCTTTCCACCACTCTATAGACGCATAGTAATCATCTGCTGTTTTTAACAAAAGTTGAAATGGTTTTCCTTTGAATTCCGGTAAATACCAATCCTTGTCAGGCTTTAACATGTGTACTCAACCCGCTCAATTCCCCACGCTTTAATGGCCTTTGAGCAAACGTCGCATGGCATGGCATTTGCAGGCGTTCCATTCTTCCAATACCTTTCCACAAAGATTTTATGCGGCTTGCCAGACTTCAGCTTGATTAAGGCTGCAATCTCAGCATGTAGATATATGCGGTCAGGCTTATGAGTATTACGGGAATACTTAGCCTGTAGTGGGTGTGTCTTGATGTAGGAGTTGGTTGCCCTTGAAAGGATTTTGCCATGTTTGTTCGTTATAGTCGCTGTTATTGAGAAGCGGCCCATTTGGTTTCTTTGGCAAGATTTCAAAATGCTTTTGCAAAGCCTTCAGCACATTCTGTGCATTTCCAACATCAATTTTATCCATGATGCCAGAGTAGTATTTGTTTGTTGTGGGGTCTTTATATCCATTCCACACTTTGGAAAACCATGAGAAGTTTTTCTCATAATCTTCACATTCAGCCTGTGTATAAAACACAGTGCCGTCATCAGCAACATATTGTAGCTTCACTCAGTGTTCTCCTTCATTGCAGGTTCGGGGGCAGGACGTCCAACAAACACCTGCTCCAAATAACCATGCTTTTTAATGGCATAGTTTTCTGCAGAGGTTTTGTCAAACGAGAAAAACTTGTTGGTTTCGCCGTTCCATTCATGGAAAACAGCCCAACCAAAAGGCTCAAGGATCATTGTCATTTAACTCTCCTTGTTAAACAGTGGTGCCCCAGACGGGAGTCGAACCCGTACGCTTGATTTTGCGGCGGATTTTAAGTCCGCTATGTCTACCAATTCCATCACCAGGGCATGGTCCGGCGCACAGGAATCGAACCTGTATTGACGGCTTAGAAGGCCGCTGTCTTATCCATTAGACTAGCGCCAGCAATTTAAAGAATATACTCTTTTAAGAGGGTAAGTTTAGTGCTGTTGTGAATGTTGCTGCTGCCCAAAGAGCGGCAGAGTAATTTGAGCCCGCCAAGCAGGCTATTAGGCCAAGAAACGATGCCACAAGAACAAACGTCCTGAACATAACAATCTCCTATTACGGCGGATTCCGCCTTATTTGAAGAAACGCTTGATACGTTCCCACAAAGAGGGTTGGGTGGGCACGATTTGCTCGCGTTTGATGATGAGCAAACCTTGAATGGCCGATTCAGCCAACCATTCATTGGCCAAATATTCCGAATTGTCCATCATGTTCATTCTCCTTGGGGAAGAAACAAACAGCACAGTGGTTTTGTGCATTTCACACCTCTGTTAAATGGTAGGACCCACAGGGCTTGAACCTGCAACCTGCCCCTTATAAAGAGGCTGCTCTAACCAATTGAGCTAGAGTCCTGGGAATTCAGACATAGTGAGACAAGCTCACAAATCCATAGCCAGCGAGCGCCAATACCGACGCCATGCCAGCTTGGATTGCTTGATGTTGATGAGTTGGGCACACATGGAGGCCCAGCGAACATTGGCGAAAATTTCGGATTCCATTTCGTGTTCACACCAGCGTGGTGCGCCTTTTGGGAGAGTTGGGGAAGAAAACCAATTGCCAAACAAAGTCAGGCACAGGGTCTTTTGGCAAAACCAACATGCCGTTTAGCATTACGGCTTTTTGTTCACACCAGCGCTTCAATTCTGAGTTGCTGGCATGGCTACATGGTTTTTCAACGCTAAAGGGAATTGCTGGCCTTAGAGAAATCAAAAACTCTAGTACTACCATTTTACCTCCGCATTGTGCGGCTATCGCCGCATATGAGCTAGTGCTTCAGCTTGTTCCTTGCTGAACACTGGTTCCAGGCCTGACTTATGGCGCAGGCCAATGCCAATCATTTCATCCCCGGTATATTTCGGAACCTCTTTTGCTGTTCCTCCATGGGGCACAAAGCGCCCGCCGGTTTTAACACCCGGGTTCCTGTCAGGAATGCCCACTTCCGGGGGATTTGTGACAGGACTCAGCACATTTCTAGGCTGAAATGTCTTTGAATACTTATTTGCCATTTCCTTCAGGCATTGGTTTAATGCAGAATTCGTAGGTTTTACCCTCTAGCCTCTGCTTCGCATCAGAAAATGAAAAAGGGCCTGCAACAATGCAGGCCCGCTGTATTCCATTCACTGTTTCTTCATCGTATGTTTGATATGGTGTGAACCACACAAACCACAAATCTTTCATTTATCGAAGCCAGACGAACAAGCTCTCCGGGAACTGTTCACGCATCATTTCGGTTTCGGTTTTACCGGCGATACCGGTGAACTTTGCCACGATGCCACCCAGACCCTTGCGGTAAATCCGAATCGTTTGCATGTTTGTCCTTTCGGGCTGTTTAACAGCCGTTGTTAAACAAAGCTCATTTAACACTGTGTTAAATGAAAAAGCCCCGGTTACGTCGAGTTTTCCCCTCCGCAGTGAAGCGGATGCTCAAACTCCTTCCGGGTCCATTCCCCCAATTTGCGGGTTAAGGACGTATTTAAGCCTAATGTTGCGTGCAAATGGCTGGATTGATGGATTAAGGGGTCGCCACGCCCACCTATGCCTAGGCCCAGTGCCTAAGCCCCGTCCCAGGGTCAGGGCTTTGCACCCTTTTGTGTGCCTCAAGGTCTATTTTCACCCCGTATTTCACCTGCACATACCTACTTGGGGCTACCCGGCGTAAGGTGCCGTACCATAGCAAATGCAGGTTTATTGCCAAACCTAGCTTGAAACGCAGTGCAGCCAATAGCCGTTGCACCATGCCTACCTAGCACACGAGGTTTCATGACACTTATAGCCGGTCTAATCCGACAAGCCCCGTTTACGGATATCTAGATATATCCGGGTAGAACCTACCCTAAAGGACACAACAAGTTTGCAACCTTATTATGCCCGATAGGCTGGATTCACTAGTTTACCAACGAAGCTAGAGCACTAGCCCCCACGCTCCCATATTTGGTGGAAAGATACCATCAGGAATTAGCACGGGGAGACGCCCCAACCCTGTGACTAATGTCTACCAATTCCTGCCTTATACACCCTATTTCTAGGGTGTTTCGGGGAATTACCCCTCATCAGTAAGGCTTACATCGGCGCTTCTTCTTCCGACCGGGCGGCGCGAGCAATGTCTTGCGCCCGTTCGATTTCATCGGCATCGGCTTGCAGTTGCGAAGCCATCATGCGCAGTTCATCGGGATTCTTGCCGAGCAGAAATTCGTGGATGGCTTCCATGACGCACTTCTGGTCCCACCCCTTGAGGGTTTCCACCATCTTGGCGACGATGGTAGCCTTCGTGAGATGAGCCGCTTCCTGGGCAAGCCGCGCCGCATACTCCGCGTGATTCTCACCGGCCTTCATGGGGTTAGCCGAAGCCGCCTCCACGAATGCCTTGTGCGTTTCCTTGGCGGCTTTACGCGCAGCCTTCTCATCCTTGGTGGGACGATTGTTGCCGTCCCACAGCTTGCCCTTCTCTTCCAGCCACATGCGCCCAAGGTTGATGGCCGCTTGCCAGCCCTTTTCCTTCATCATGGACAGCGCACCCTGCGTAGCAGCACCATAGACAGTGCGGCATTCGCTGGCACGGGAAGCCATGACAGACTGGTTCAGGCCATACGCAGCACGACCCTTCTTACCCGCGGCGTTGAACCCCGACGCAGTGTCGGCTTCCTTCGCCATGAGCAGGGCTTCACTGAGCACCTTGTCAACCTCGCCGGGGGTGAACCCGGCTTCCACCCATGCGAGCACCATTTGCACCCGCGTAACGCTCTTGGCTTCGTCCTCGGTAAAGAGGCGGAAGCATTCGCGTGCAGCAGACTTGATGGTGATTGCTTGCGTGGGGCTGTCGTACTGGGAAGCGACCGCTTGAGCGACCGCCATCTTTTCGGGCAGCGTGGCAATGATGTTTTCCATTTAACGCTCCTTGTTAACAGCGGAAGACCCGCTAGATAGCCCCTAGACAGTAGATTTAATCAGGAAACGGTCGGCATGCATTCCGACAAGTATTTTCACGTCCGAACTGTCTTGCCCCATCTAAGGGATATCTAGCGAATCTCCTACTCAACAAGAATCCTTTCGGTTAGCCCTCTGGGAAGCATACGCTTCCCCCCCCCCCGCGCTACGCGGGCACCGCGGCCGGCTCGATCTTCTCCACGTCCGGGATGATCCAGTCCGGGTGGAGCTTCATCATGCCGTCGGCGATTTCCTTGCGGTCGGCGTTCGTCAGCGCCTTGGTTTCCTTGAGGAAGTCAATGGCCGTCTGGCCATCGCGCATCCCGAAGAATTCCTTGCACGCAGTGACGAACTTCTTTTCCGTTGCCATTTCACACTCCATGTTAAACGCTTGCGCGTTTAGGTTAAACGTACAGAAATTGTACGCTTCACAGAATGCTAACCTTGTCTACCCTACAGGAAACGCACAGCGTTTCCCGCTTTCTACCAATAGAAAACCCTTGCCGTCCACTCCCCTTGCACATTGGGGCTGTCGAGGTTTTGACCCTTCCAGTCCTCCCACATGCTCCGCGCTTGCGCGCGGGTGAGGTCGCCGAACGATTCCAGCACGATGGTTTTGGCCATGCTTCTCCGGTTGCCGTCAAGCGGGTTGAATCCCACCACGGCACGGATAACAAGGGTTCCACACACTTCCGAATTGTCGGAGACAGTATCGACCATTTTCACACCTACTCTGCGCCCTATGCGCATCCTGTAGGATAGACATAAAAGATAATAGACACTCTAGGGAACAGCCTAGGCGCATGGGACTAGCCTAGAACAATGGCGGAACAGTGGTTTACGAAACTCTGCGGGGGCTGTTTCCCATTAACCTAGGGATTACAGTGCCTTGTTTGGTAAACACTCCCCATTCCTAACCTTAACAATCGCGGCAAAAGTCTGTTTGCGAGTGCTAGGCCATTCTCTAGAGAGTCCATTATCTTTGTCCTTGCTCCGGTTTCTCCACGGCCGCAGGCGCATCCCTAGAGCTTAACACACATCGGGGCACCCCGGTTGACGTCAGACGTCGGGGGGACGGTCTCACCATCGGATTTGTTCATCCAGCCCCGGGGAGATTAGCCCGGCTGGCTGCGCGACACTGGGGTCTTACTGATGCCCCATCTTGCCTTGCATGTACTGTTAGAGCGCCCTGGTGGCCGTTAGTTCCCGAAAAAAGTGTAACAGTTTTGGGAACCCGGGGTTTAACACCCCTGTACAACCACGTCCACTGGACGCACCTCGATAGAGTTAGACATTAATAATCTGTAATGGTTCCTTAAGGGTTGTAACAAGATGTACACTGGCGGGAGGGTATGTTAGTAGTCACTAACATTGGGTTGAGCCCTATGGACAGGAAGTATAGTGCATGTTGAATGTGAGCACTCACTCCTAAATGAGAATCATTCTCATCTGCATTTCAGAAGGAGGGGGGGGGGGAAATTTCCCTCTCTTCGATCGGGGTGTAAACCACCTTGCTACGATTTTGTAAAAAATTCAAAGGGGGGTGTATAATCGAGTTTTACGGCTTTAAAATGTTTCAGGCTATCTGTCTACCTTTTTTGTAGAAAAATGGCAGGAAGGGGGGTTTTAATCGATTCTAGAGGCCTTTTGTTGCTCGACCCACTGACGTTCTGCTGCGCAGGTCTCGCATGGCTCTTCAACAAGAAAGAAAGAAAAGAAAAGTTTTTCTCTTACAATCTCTTTTTAAAAGAAAAGAAAGAAAGAATAATATATATATAAATAATATAATATTTATCTATGATATCACAACATTCGGACTTTGTCAAGTCCTCATGTGCTAAAATATTTTTTATAAATCTCTTGACATTTGTATTTTTTTATGGTATAATATACGTACATGCACAAATTCTTTGTGCGGTTTTTCTGTGCGTGCCGCACTTTTTATTGTATTTTAACCGGAGCAGCTTGCTGCGACAATGATTTCAGATTCTCCGTATAAAAAAGCTCTCGTGCAACACAAGAAGCGTCGGTCGCCTGACGACGTCAACAAGTTTTACACCGACGCACAAAAGCTGGAAGCTGTCACCACCTACTTCCTGCTAGGTGGCAACCTCGCGCTTACCGCGAGAAAGCTTAAAATCAATGAAGGCACCATGCGGCAATGGAAATATTCCAACTGGTGGAAGGATTTTGAGAAGGAAATTCGTCAGGAAGAACGTCTCCAGCTGTCGTCCAAGCTGAAGAAAATCATTGGAACAAGCTGGGAAGCAGTGGAAGACAGGCTGGAACACGGTGATTTTGTGTTTGACCAGAAGGCAGGGGAAGTGAGGCGCAAGCCTGTTTCCATGCGAGATGCCAGTCACATTGCCCTGGAGGCAACAAAACTGCAAAACACCATGGACCTGCAGGCCGACCACAGTGTGGCGTCTGAAGCCATTGAAGATAAACTCAGCAAGCTGGCCAAGGCTTTCAGCGATTTAGCCAAGGGCATTAAACCCGAGGCACCTGCTGACGACATTGAATACGTTGAAAGAGTAGATGATGCCATACATGAAGAACGGGAAGCGTGATTATAAAACAGAATATGCAAAATATCACAGCAAACCAGAACAACGAGCAAACAGGTCTAGTCGAACCATTGCCAGAAATGAGGCAAATGCTTCGGGACGAACGTCTAAGGGAGATGGTAAGGATTTGGACCATGTTGTCCCTCTCTCAAAAGGAGGCTCTAATTCACGAAGCAACACGCGCGTGGTGTCTAAATCAAACAATCGATCCTTTGCTAGAAATGCAGATGGCAGCCTTAAAAGCCAAAGAAGTAAGCGCGAAAGATAGGTAATTTATGGCTTTTATTGAAACCGCCATTGCCAGTGCTTTGCTCCCCGCGTTTGTCGAGGGTGTAAAAGCAGTATCAAACAGATTTATCGGGTTGTCAGTAGACGACCGCATCAAGCTGCAAAATGCCGATGTGGAACGTCTTAAAGCTCTTGCTCAACTGGACAATCCTGTTGGAACTCCTTCACAATGGGTAGTGGATTTACGTGCAAGCTTTCGCTATATTGCTTGTGCCTTGTTTGTACTCGGGGGCCTTTCCACCATTTATGTAGCTCCAGCTCTGGCACCTTTGGGACTAGAGGCAGCCGTGGCAGCTTCCAGTTTTATCTTCGGTGAAAGAATGGTGCTCAGTCTGAAGTCAGCCAAGTGAAACTGACAGCCGATGTTATCGAAGGATTTGTAGGTAGCATTTTAGCCAGCAAGTTCGACGACGCAGTACAATCACCGCCATTTCACAGAGAAGGATGGGAACTATTCACCAGCAAGGAAAAGATGGTTGCACTGGCTGCTCCACGTGGCCATGCAAAGACAACTGGAATGACTGTTTCCTACGGTCTTGCTACACTACTCTTTCGGGAACGGAAGTTTATGTTGCT
>JACCDR010123047.1_pt1 | contig 26339 bp, 33 predicted proteins | sample 7446431 | NCBI WGS metagenome assembly JACCDR01 (sample SAMN15323443, study PRJNA562643) | freshwater metagenome | isolation source: river surface water | place: USA:Blue River Watershed | collected 2017-08-17 | reverse complement strand
CCCTTGCGTCTCTGGTGTAGTGGGGGTACAGTAGAGTCACAAGCAAGGGAACGAGCTAGGGAGACAGAGATGGCCGGCACGAAGACCCCCGCCCCGCTCAGCATCACCAAGGCCACCAGGCAGGCTCGCCGGATCGTCGACCGGATCATGCCGGGCGCGATGGCCACCGTCGAAAGCAAGCTGTCCCACGACCTCGCGAACGATGCGCCGCTGATCACCACGACGGTCACCTTCCCGGTGACCCACCCCGCCGCGCACGATCTCGGCCAGGCGCTCGCCGCCCTGCCGGGAGTGCAGGCGGTCTCCCCCGGCATCGGCCGCCGCACCGTCACCCGCACTCGCTGATCGCCCTGGGGGCTCGCTGCTGCGATCGCCGAGCCCCTCGGGTTGTCCAGACGGGCACGCGGACGGTGGGACTCGGCCGAAACCAGGCCGGTTAAAGCTCGCACCATCACTCCGGAATCCGCCCGCGTGCCCTTCTGGCCGATCAAGGCATACGCCCACCGATGGAGGCACCACATGATCACCAACCAGGACATCGACCGCCAGGTCCGGCAGGCGCTCGGCGCCGACGTGCAGGACTTCGACGTGGCCGGCATCGTCGCGGAGATCCAGCAGACCTACGGCCTCGTCGACATCGACGCCATCGACACCTCCCACTTCTGGACGATCGTCGAGAACCACGCGCTCTGACCGAGAGAGAGACGACCATGAGCACGAAGACCAGCTACCGCCGCCACGCCGACCGCACGGTCCGTCACGCCACGCGCGCAGGACTGGCCGAGGTTGTCCAGGACCGCGGCTGCCGCACCCCGCGGCGCAGCCGCTGACCGGCTCCGATCAACCCCCGCACCCGCCAGGGTCGCGGGGGTTTTTCGTGTCACTACCGGACAGGCGTAACCGTGTGGCATACTCCAACCAAGACAGCAACTACTTCCGATGATCGGACATAAGGGGGCGTGAACCATGCCGGACAGCGAGGGCGTGATCAGGGGCAGGGATCGGCTGATGACGCCGGCCGAGGTGGCCCGCGTGTTCCGGGTGGACCCGAAGACGGTCTCCCGGTGGGCCAAGTCAGGGCAGCTGAGCGCGGTCCGCGCCACACCGAGAAGTCACCGTCGCTTCCGTGAGTCCGAGGTCCGCGCGCTGCTGGAGGGAGGTAGCCACAATGGCGACGTCAACGAGGGTGCGTAGCCGCTCGGCAGCGGCCGAGCGCGAGCACCACCGCACCAACCTGTGGGCCCAGCTCGCCCGGTTCGCCGGCTTGTTCCTGTCGCCGGTGCTCGGCCTGGTCTGCGCCCTGCTGGTGCACCTCTGGGTCTCCGGTATCGATCTGCACTGGGGCCCGATCAACTGGGAGGTTCGCACCTCCCCCGCCGCGGTCACCGTCGCCGTCTGCCTGATCACCCTGGTCACTGTCGGCACGGCCTACCTTGCGCACCAGTTCGCCGAGCACCGCAAGCCGGCCCTGCGCAACGCCCTGGCCGGCTCGGTCGTCGTCGTCGGCGTGCTCTTCGCGGTGAACGTCGGCACGGGGCTGCACTACTGGTGGTCCGGCCTGCTGCTGATCGGCGGGTGGACGGTGGCCGTGATCTGGTCGATCGCCCGGCTCGACGTCACCCGCAACGACAAGCAGGCGGAGGCGACCGCCGGGCCGCAGTGGCTCGAGTCCATCAAGAACTGGCGGGGCAAGGCCCGCCGGGTCCTCGACGACAAGGGCCGAGTGATCGCCACGGAGATCGACTTCGAGCACGCCGACGGCGGCACGGTGGACGATCTACAGGATCTCGTGCCTGCCATCGAGTCGGAGTCCGGCTCCCCCGCCGGGCTGTCCTCGGCGTCGGGCGGCGACCGGGCCGACCGCAGCACCGCGCGCATCATGCACATCGACCCGCTGGCCGCGCCCGTTCCGATGTCCCCGCCGTCTAGCCCCGGAGGCTCGATCGCTGAGCCGCTGGTCGTCGGCACCTACTCGAATGCGGAGCGGGTGCGCATGATGGTCGCGGGCAAGCCGCACGCGCAGCTGGTCTCCTCGGTGCTGTGGATGGGCATGACCGGTGCCGGCAAGACCACGGCGGAGAACAAGGCCCTGACGGAGATGCAGACCCGCCGTGACGTGGTGATCTTCTACGCGAACAAGGCGAAGGGCATGCAGGACATCCGTCCGGTCATCCCCGGCATCGAGGTGGCTGTGATCGCCGACGAGGTCGACCAGGGCGCGCTCTACCGCGAGGCGATGAAGCAGCTGACCAGGATCCTGACCTACCGGAGCAATCAACTCGGCCTCTTCGGGATCAGCGAGTGGACCGCCGAGACGTGCTTCCACAGCCCGCCGTGGCGCACCGACGAGAACGGTCAGCGGGTGCGCATGGAGCCGATGCCGCTCCTGTTCGCCCACTTCGGCGAGGCTGACGCGATCCTGGAGGAGGACTCCCGGGGGTCGTCGACCTACCTCGCGAGCAAGGGTCGCTCGGTCGGCATCGCCACCTCGTGGTCTCTCCAGCGCGCCGACTACCAGAAGATGCCGACCGGTCTGCGCTACAACCTCGGCACCGCACTGTGCTTCGGCCTCGGCGACGAGGACTCCGCCGAGTTCGCCCTCCCGAAGCACGTGATCAAGGCGGGCGCCCACCCGGATCAGTGGCGCAACCGCAAGCCGGGCTACTTCTATTTCGTCGGCCAGGGAATCGACGAGCGCCTGTTCCCCGTTTTCGCCCGGTCGGAAGGTGTGGGTCCGAACGGCGAGAAACTGCCCGAAGCGATGCTTGCCCAGAATCTGCAATGGGCCCCGCGAATGACGAAGCTGGACGCCGGGTCGGTGGCCGCGACCGACTATTCCCGCGACGGCAAGCAGGGCAATTGGTGGCGCGACTGCGCCGCCGAGACGGACCACTTGCGGGACCTGCTGCTGCGGGGCGGGACCGCAAACCGGACCGCAACTGCGGGACCGCAAACCTCGCAGGTTGCGGTCGACGAGGACGACGACGAGACCGACCGGGAGACCCGCAAAGAGATGGAGGAAGAGATGCGCAACACCACGCACGTCGAGGGGGTGGAGCTCTACCCGTCCGACGACGACGGCCCGGCCGCAACCATGGCCGATGCCCGCAAAGAGCACACGCCCGCACCGGAGGGCGACCAGCTGTCGTGGGAGCCGACGCAGCCGGCACCCCGCGATCGACAGGCGGCGCTCGCCGAGTTGCGGCGCGCGTTGATCGAGATGCACCGCAGCGGCCAGTTCACGGACCGCGCCGACCGCAGCGGCCGGACGTCGCTCCTGACGCCGACCCAGATCCGGCAGCACTACAAGTTCCGCTCCCGGCCCTTCTTCGCCGAGGCGCTGCGGGACATCAGCACCGGCGCCGAGGACGGGCCGCAGGGGTTCGTCCTGTCCCGGCGCGAGGGCGGCGGCTTCCTGCTTCAGGAGGTCCCGAGCGGCGACGCTGCGTGACACTGTCACCTGACACTGTCACGGCGGCCCGGCGCGGGTTTGCCTAGAGAGATTTGGATCTGTCAGACCGCTATCTGACGCCGATCTGACGCTATCTGACATCGACCTGACACTTACGATCCGTATACATCTGACACAACCGGGAGGGCCCGTGGGAGCGGGATATCAGGGCATCTGGACGCCCTACAAGACGGAGGAATTCGAGGCGATGGTGGCCGACGTCATGGGCGAGTTCAACGGCAACGCCACGCTGCTCGAGGTGGTCGGCGTCGACCTCCGGCGCGAGCTGCCGCGGGCGAGGAACATCTCGGGGCAGCGAGGCCTCTTCGGCGCTGATCTGAAGCTGGCGGCCTGGCAGGTCGCCCGGCAGTTCGCTCATGCCGCGGCAGCGCAGACCGCAAGTGCGGCCGCAGTCTCCAAGGCACTGACGATCTATCACGGCACGTTCCACGGCCGCAACCGCAACACCCCGCGGGGCCAGTTCGACGCCTCCTGACCGCAACCTTCCCGCCGCCGGGACCGCAAGCCGGGCCGGCGGCGGGTCCGTGTCCGACCGCAGACAGAGGAGCACCATGACCGCAACGTCCACCATCACCCTGGCCGCAAAGCTGGAGGACCTGGCCGGCCGCGTGGCCAACCTGCGCGAGTCCGCGCACGAGGAATTGCCCGCGTCGGTCCACCGCGCACTCGAAATGGCCATGCGCGGGAATTGGCACGGCCGTCGTTATGCCGAGATCCACGCCGACAATCTCCGCGTCATTCTGGGCGCGATTCACGACCACCTGGAAGAGGTGCAGTCCGCACTCGCCGATGCCCGCGCCGTAATTCAGTCGGCCGAATTGAAGTCCGCCGGGCCGCTCGATCTGTCCCGGACGGGGATCGAGGCGGACGCCCGACGGTGAGTCTCATGGTCTAATGGGCCCGAGACGAGAGGGCGGGAGACGATGCTGAGCAAGCAGGTATGGCGCGACGAGGCCGAGCGGGCGGCCGCGCGCAAGTTCGGCGAGAACAACGCGGGGTGGTTCATCGCCCGCCGCTTCCTGGCCGGCCCGCTCGGTCTGCTGGTGCTCGCCGGCGGTCTCGGGTGGGCCGCATGGTGGGTCTGGCAGCGGGCGACCGCGGCGATCGGCTCCGGCCTGTCGTGGGATCCTCCGCTGGTCTTCGGCGTCCTGGTCGCGTTCCTCGGCGTGGCTTCGATGGTCGCCTTCCGTCCTCGGGCGCGGGTCGTCCCGGCGCACATCACCATCCTGAAGCTGTTCGTCTTCGGCCTGCTCTGGCTCGGCGTCCTGGCGTACGCCGTCGGCCTGCTGGTCTGACCCCCGGCGAAAACGCCCCCGGTCATCGCGACCGGGGGCGTTTCCTTTTGCGCGAGGGCCCGATGCCCTATCATCTCCACTAGGGGACGCGATGGACGTTTCCGGACACCGAGAGGAGACGAGATGGCAAGTCAGGAACTGGTGGCCCGAACGAAGACGATCGTGGCCCCCGCCGACGAGCTCGAGATGACGCTGCGCGTGGCGCACCGGCGCGGGCGACTGCTCACCGACCCGGCCACGATCCGCCCCTACTTCCGCGCCGACGGCACGGCCATCGTCAAGGTGAGCATGCTCGTGCCGGCCCCCGCCCGCCGGGCACCGTCCGCGTGGCGCCGCTGGTGCGACTGGAACACGACCGCGGCGAGCATCGTCAAGGCCCTGCTCTTCGGCCTCGCCCTGACCGCCCTCGGCGTGTCCCTGCTCGTCGCTGTCGCCCTGATGATCTGGAGCGTCCTCACCCCCGCCGCGGTCGGGGTGGCCGTCGGCGTGCTCGTGCTGGCGTTCGTCGTGGCGACGCTCGCGGTCAACTCGGGCGGCCACGGCCACCCGGACGGCTACGGCTTCCACTGGACGAAGTGCAAGTAGACTGACCCCATCGCCTCTAGCCAGGCCCCGCGCTCGACCCCCGACCGCCATCGGGGGTCGTTCTGCATCATCCTCCGCATCGTCGGCCAAATCCCGCAGGGAGAGGACATCGAGAACGAGTGACGCGCTCACAGAAAAACCGCCCCCACCCGGATCGGGTGGGGGCGGTTCCGTGTCGGGGGTCAGAGCTGGCGCGCCTTCTCCCGCTTCGCCTTGTAGGCGGTCAGTGCGCCGAGGGCGGTCGCCAGTCCGGCCGACGCCACGGTGGTCCACCACCCGGACCACCCGGACGTGTCGAGCGTGGTCATAGCGTTGATCGCCCCGTCGAGCACGGCGTCGAACGCGATCGTCAGGCCGCCCGTGACGAGCAGGCCAAGCTTCGAGTCGTTGAAGAGCCGGTTCTTCCCGCTACCGGTTTCCATGGTCATGCCTCCTGTTTGTTGCGGCCCCACGGCCGCCGCCCGGTGAATGGCCAGGCGAGAATGAGGGATAGCAGCGCGCCGAGTGCGCCGGGGAGCAGGATCGGCGCCGAGAGGAGCAGCACGCCGAAGACGGCCGGGGCATCGCGCCAGAACTGCCGGCCGTACGCCCGCCGCGAGTTGAAGCACGACGCGAGCCGGACCGCGGCCCACATCTGCCACCGCGTCACCCACGACACGCCGAGGTCCTCCATCGCCCGCCGGAAGATCCCGTCGATCTCGCGCGAGGTGGCCGGCGGCTCACCGATGGACACAGGGTCCACAAGCGCCTTGTTGAATCGATCCGCCGATCGTCGTACGACCGTCCACTTCGCCAGCTCAACCAGCAGCCAGTCATGCAGCACGGCTGCCCGGGTGTACGGGCCGTAGGGCCGGACCTTCCAGATCAGGAACCGCGGCACCGTGGCGAAGTCGGTCACGAACCCGACCGGCACGGTGAACGTGTCGCCCTCGGTGCCCGTCCAGATCAGCGGCGCGAGCACGCGCCACGTGTCGTCGGTCGCCTCCTGCACGCTCAGCCGCGAGTCGAACGCGTCGGGCCGAGGTGTCGTCAATATCGTCACAGGTCTATTTTCCCACATCAGCGACGGTCGAGCTCCGGTGGCGCCTGGTCGAAGTGCTCCAACCAGTCGTCTATGGTGACACCGGGCATTCGGGCGTACTGGAGCATCTCGATCTCCCGCCGGGCGTGCGCCAGGGATCGCTCGTTGGCGGCGTCGAGCTGGATGGAGAGGCCACTGACCTGCTCTTTGACGGCGTTCAGTTCGGACTTGGTCTCGGCCAGCTCGTGCCGCAGATCCCGGATCCGGGTGAGGTCCACGTTCTGCATCTGGACCATCGTCGCCTTGCGGCTGTTACGGCTGACCAGGACCACCGACAGGAGCGCAATCGCCAGCGACGCCATGGTGATTGCGTCGCGCATTTCAATCATCACGCCCACGATCCTCGCTGATCATGGGTGGTTCTGACCATCCCGCCACCCGCCAGACCACGAACGCCCATCCGGCCCAGATCACGATCGACGAGGCGGGCACGCTGTCGAGGAAGAACCCGGCCACCGCGCCGAGCGCCCAGAAGACCTTGATCACCCATGCCGCCTGGAAGCCGGGCAGGTCGTTCTCCCGGAACGCGCTGACCGCACATACCACGCCGACCGCCAGCCATGCGACTGCCCAGATCGACAGCGGGATGACGGCGTCGAACCACTGGTAGATCGCCGTGCTTTCCGGGTCCGAGGTCAGCAGGGTCATCGCGTAGACGAAGTCGACCACCGCGAGCGCCAGCAGGATCGACGCCCGGTGGCCGACGTGCCGATTAATCCGCGACCTCATCCGACCATCCGCGCGGCCACCGACCGCGCGCGGTCGCCGAGCAGGGTCCTGAGCGCATCGGCGACCTGCTGATCGGTGCCGCCGGCAAGCGCTTCGAGGACCTCGGACGGCACGCCGGCGACCGCCGAGGCCAGCGCCGCCTCGACCGCGTCGATCTGCTCCCGTACCGCGGCCAACCGCTCGTCGTCGGCGATCTCGTTGCGCAGGATCGCGTCGGCGGTCGCCTGCATCTTGCCCATCGCGATCCCGAGGTCGCGGACCACGGCCCACGCCGAATCTCGCGGTGCGCCGGGCCGCAGCCCGTTCGGGATGCCCTGGTCGAGCGCGAGCCGCCCGATCAGCGAGGTCGGCGTGCCGTCGGTCTGCTTGGCCGAGGTGAACAGGCTCGATGCCTTCAGTTCGGCGACCACCGCGGCCGCGTACTCCTTGGGGGTCGGCATGTCGTCCTCCTGGTCTGCCTGGACCGCCGCGAGCAGGCCCCACGGCGTCGTGATGTTCTCGGGGTTGGCCGTACCGGATCCCGAGCCGTACTTGAACGAGAAGTGCGCGTGCTTGTCGTGGGGATTCTTCCCCTTGTACTCGCGCTGCTTCCAGTCGTTCGACTCCTCCCAGATGCGGCCGTTGAAGATGATGTAGCGCAGCCGCTTCTCGGCGCCGGACCGGCATCGCGCGAGGATGACCTGCACGAACCGCTCCATCGTCCATCCGGGCAGCCACGGCCCGGCGGAGGTGACGTCTCCGGCGTGCACCTCGTTGATGTGGTCGGCGTCGGCCGCCGAGCCCGTGTTCCCGGTCTCGTCGGGGTTGTGGTCGCTGACGCTCTGGCTGTGCTCGCCGTCGCCGATGCGGCCGTCGGACGCCTTGTTCCGCTTGGGCCCGACCGCGTTGAACTCGGCGAACAGGCTGTCGAGTGCGGGAATGCTCTGCCATGCCACGGGCTTGTCTCCCGTCAAGGTCTGCCACACCGCGAGGTCGCGGACGGCGCTCTTGCTCACGTCTATTTTCCCACGTCCGCCGTCCGGGAAGGTGAGCGGCTGCACGGCGTACTGCATGATCGCGAGCTGCGGCCAGTCGCCGTAGCCCGCCGTCCAGTGCGGCGACGCGTCGCCCGGGTAGGCGCCGAGATAGCCGACGTTCGGCGCCGACCACAGGTAGGGCGTAAGCTCGGCGACCGTCCAGTTCCTCGGCCGCCACCACCAGTCGCCGGTGTAGAGCGCGACCGGCCGGCCGAGCAGCTTCGTCATGCGCTCGAGGTAGGCGACCACCTCGGCGAGCGGCGGCGCGGGGGCGGACTCCACGTCGAGCTGGTGCGCGGTGCCGGCGGCCAGTCCCAGTTCCGCGATCCGCGCGTACGCGTAGTCGGCCTGCTCGCGGCCCGGAGCGTCTGCGGTGAAGTAGTGGAAGGTGCAGATGCCGAGCCCTGCCGCTTGCGACCGCTCCACCCACCCGGTCACGTCCGGGTGCACGCTCTTGCGTGTCAGCCCGTGCGACACCTTCAGGTTGACCGCGCCGAACCCTGCCCGCACCACGTCGGCGGTCGCGAGATCGCCCTGGTAGCTGGCCACGTCGAGCAGGTAGAGGGTCACGTCAGGAGACCCCGTACTCGGCGAGCAGGTTCACTCGGGCCGCGTTGTAGAGGGCGGCCAGGCCGGGACCGAGGTCGCCGTTGCTGACCCCGTAGCCACGCAGGGCAATGGCGATGCCGAGCCAGGTGGCCTGCGCCCCCTGGTCGGTCCACCCTTGTGGTCCGGGCAGTGCCGAGACGGCGGCGTCCACCGGGTCGACCAGCGGCATGATGACCCACTGATACTCGCCGTTGACGTTGCGCAGGTAGCCGGGGACCTGGACGCCGGACACCTGGACGATGCCGCGGGTGCCGAGCGGGGGCATCTGCACGCCCTCGGCGACGGACAGGTACCGCCCCGCGTAGACCGCCGTCTCGGGCGGAGTCTCGGCGACGGCGACGGTCAGCACCCATGTCGGGTTGCCCAGATCGAAGATCGGGTTCGGGTTGGTCATGACTGCTCCTTCAGCTCATCCACGGGCCGTAGATCGATGTGCCGTTGGCCCCCGTGGCCAGCCATCGGTATTCGTAAGGAACCCCGGACGCAGCCCCGGAGTCGTACACCGGGTCGGACGGGGAGTTGCCGCCGACGGGCCGCGTGCCCGTGTCGGCATTGTGCACCTGGACGTAGACCTCGTCGGCGTAGAAGGCGTCCGCGGCCGCCGGCGTCGACTGCTCACCTATCGCCACCCTGACCCGGGCCGCGGTGGCCACCAGGGACGGGTCGCCGACCACCTCGAGGTAGTGCCATGCCCCGGCGATGGGGGCGGAGACCACACTCTGCACGGAGCTGACGAAGGCACCTCCCGACGTGTAGTAGTTCAGCGCGATGAAGACCGGCTTGTTGGCGGTGTCCGGCCGGATCCACCCCCCTGCCATATACAGCTTGCCCGCCTCGATCGTCCCGTAGCTCGAGCTTTCCACCGACTGCGCCGTGGCGCCGCCGGCGGCGGGCGGGACGTACCGCGCGGCGCCGGCCGCGGACACCGACTGCGCGGTGGAGTAGGTCAGCGACCCCGCCGATCCGCCGCCGCCCTGGAACCAGTCGCTCACGTTGCCGGCAAAGGTCGGATTCAGATTGAGCGCAGGGGTGATCGCCTTGCGCCGGTAGAGCTCCGCCGTGACGATGGCGGGCTGCGCCCCCGTGGGTGCGATCGTCACCGGCGTGACGACGATCCACCCCGACGCCGGAACCGGGAGCATCGTCGACCGCATGGCGGGAGGCGGGGCGTAGGTGACCGAGAAGTTGCGGGTCACCGTCGAGGAGGTCAGCCGCTCGTTGTTGCGGGTGTTCAGGTCGATCGTCCAGCCGGTGCCGGTCGGCAGCTGCACGTCGGGGGTGTAGGTGGTGTCGGCGCTCGACACCCAGTCGCTGTCGTGGACGACCACGCCGCCGGGGTTGGTGAGCAGTCGCAGCCGGAACGCGGTCTGCTCGGCGACCGTCCACGTCACGGTCACCCGATCGGTGTTGATGACCTGCGCCGCCGTCGGCGCCGTGATGGTGGGGTTGACCTTCACGGACGGGACCAGCACCAGGGGTGCCGAGTATCCGGTGCTCGGTGTGTTCGCCGAGTCCCAGACCTTGACTTTGTAGGTGTGGTTGTCGTCGGTGCCTGATCCCCACCCGGATGCAAGGGTTACCTGAGTGGTCGCGCTGGCGTTCTGGACTTCGCCGGCGCCCCACGTGGTGGTCGCGGCGTTGAAATACTGGATCGTCCCGGCGCCGATCTGCCGGGACAGGGCGTACGAGCCCTGCCCTTGGCCGGGGTCGGGGTCGCTGAATTCCCAGTCCAGGGTCAGCGACGCGCCGACGTCGGCCGGCCCGCCGTTGAAATAGGTCTGGAGAGAGGTGGTCCACACCGCGATGTCGGGGGTGCTGCTGGTGGTCTGCGCGGTGTGCACGACGGTGTTGGGAGACCCGGAGTGCGCGGTGACCACGTCGAACCTGGCATTGCCCGAGGTGCCCCCGGCGCGCACGCCCCACTCGGCGCTGCCGCCGAGGATGTCCGTGGTGCTGACGGTGGCCCATGACGACCAGACGCCGCCGCTGCGGGTGTAGTCGACGAAGTACAGATCGTTGTTGCTGGTGCCGACCGCGTAGACCCGGATGTCCTTGGTGGAGCTGTCGTAGCTGATCGAGTAGGTGCGGATGGATCCGGCGGGGTGCACGGGGGTGTTATAGGCGACCGTCGCCGTGTTGGCGCGGTTGCGCTGGTAGATACGCACCGCGGAGGAGTCGTCCGGGCTGACCACGGGCATGAGCCACTGCGATCCGTCCCATCGGCCGGCCGCCCAGTCCTGGGCGGGGATCCCGGACCGGATGACCTGGTGGTTGGAGGGCCCGGCCCACCCGGACGACGAGCCCTGCCAGGACAGTTTCACCATGCGCAGGCTGGTGCGTCCCCACGCCACCCACAGGTGCGGGGTGCTGCTGGTGAACCCGTCGCCGTTGTGTTCGACCTCGCAGGACACCCCGGACCGGCCCGGCGGGGTGCCGGTGTCCACCCACGCCCGCTTGTTGGTGATGAGCCCGTTGCGCCACGCCATCGTGCCGCCGGAGGTCACCGACACCGCGTCCAACGTGAGGCCGTAGGTGTTGTTGGTGTAGGTGTGGGACTTGGCGATGACGCAGATGTAGGACCCGTCGTTGTTGCGCACCACGGCCAGGTCCAGGCCCTGCGACCGGGAGCCGATCACACCCCCGTTGGCCTCGGTGCTCGACGCCTGGATGCCCGACGACCAGGTGGCCGTGTTCAGGTTCAGCCGGCGGTACCAGACCGAGTCCGCGGAGCCGTCGCCGATGCGGTAGGCGAGGTGGGCGTAGGCGTTGCGGTCGACGACGATCCGCGACCACTCCTGCAACCCCGTGTGGGAGAAGGCGGCGTAGCTCGCCCACGACCCGCCGGAGTCCGTCGAGCGGTAGACGGTCAGCGTGTTCGTCGCGGTGCGCACGACGACGTAGAGCCGGCCCGAGTCGATGCTGCGGGCGATCGGCGCGAGGGTCGGCGGGCCGAGCGCGTCGGCGATGGTCGTGGTGGCGACGGTGGCCACGGCAGCCCCCTACAGGATCGGCGTGTTGGAGCGGACGCCCTCGTCCATCTCGAGCGAGATCTGGTCGTTGCTGTCGGTCTGGCAACCGGTGGCGCCGTTGGCGCGGCGCCAGCGCATCTGCACGTTGTAGCTGCCCGCGGGAATCCCCGTCGGGCGGTAGGCAAAGTAGTTGGGCACGTGCACGTTGGTCTGCCCGCAGTAGATCCAGGTCAACGGGTAGTCGGTGGAGGTGTAGCCCGTGCCGGACTCGACGGCGGTCAGCCGCACCCCGAACCGCACCCCCGCGCCCGCGGTGGACGAGAAGCAGGAGGCCTGCAAGCCGATCCGCACGTACGTGTTGTCGTACGCCTTGTCGAACCGGATCACCTCGAAGTCGGTGTAATCCACGAAGGAGGCGGAGCTGACCGGACCGGTTGTCGTCGTGCCGAACCGGTTCGCGCTCGCCTCGCCGAGGCCGAACCCGGACCAGGACTCGGTGACCACCCAATCGGAGCCATACTTGTCGAGCAGGCACCGGTTGCCGGGCTGAAGGAATACGTTGCCCGGCACCTTGACCGGCATGGCCACGGTGGACCCGTCGAAGATCACGTTGGCGCCAGGGCCGGTGGTGGCCCGGTCGACGCAGGTGCCGACCGCCCGGACGGCTTGCCGCTCAGCCCGGATCCGCTGGTCGATCAGGCGGATCATCTCCGCGTCGAGTGCCATCCTCACCTCGCCAGGATTCGCCACTGCTGCCGCATGTCGCCGAAGTCCGGCGGCAGCGGCATCGACCACTGCGTGCACATCGCATCGGCCACCGGCAGCGACGCGGAGTCCTGAAGGAAAAGCCGGTCGAAGTGCCAGTGCAGCGGGTTCGGCGCCGTCTCGACGTGATACAGCGTCGGCACGTCCATGTCGGCGTTGATGATCTGGCCGGCCCGGGCGATCAGGGCCGCCTGGTCGGCGACGTCCACGCCTTCGGTCCGGGTGATCACCAGCCCGCGGCGGGCCTCTACGCTGGTGTCCCCCGTGGAGTCGTTGACGTAGGTGTAGATGCCAGCGCCCTCCACCGGGGTCTCGCCCTCCACCAGGTTGGACCTGTAGATCACCCACCGGTTCGGCGCGGCGAAGAAGTCCCGCTCCACGCTGCGCCTGGTGCTCAGCATCGTGGTGGCGGCGTCGTCGGAGTAGTACCACTCGGGCGCCCGCTCGATCGGGTTCTGGTAGGACTCCAGCCTGAGCCGGCCGTTCCAGTCCGACCACACGCCGGCGTAGCCGATCGAGCCGAGCAAGTCGTTGACGACCGTCAACCACGTGATCGAGTCGTCGAACGCCCAGACCCGCGGGCCCGGCGCCACCGCGCTCGATCGGGCGGGGTCGATGACGAACTCCGTGTATCCGCGAGAAGACAGGATCTCGGCCGCCTTGGCGAGGTAGTTCTCCCCGGAGGCCAGGGAGTAGGCGTCGCCTACTGGCTGGTTGAGTCGCAGCAGGATGTCGTAGCCCTCGACGTCGAAGGTGGGCGGGGACTCCTCGAGCGGGTACGCCGGGGTGGTGGGGTGGTAGACGCCCAGATTGAACCGGGCGCTCACGCCTCCGCCGGAGATGACCAGATACGGCCGGAGCAGGTCACCACCCCAGTCGATGTCCCGGGTGATCCGGAACCGGGCCGAGCCGTGCATGGTCGCGTAGCTCTGCCGCTCCACGTCCCCGCCGGCCAGGTCGCCGCTGATATCCTCGATCACGTTGAGGCCGATGTCCACGATCTCCAGCCCGCCCGCCAGGCTGATGGCATCTTCGCCTTGCAGCAGCTGGATCACCTGGTCTGCCGTGAGGTGGTCGCGGGGTGGGTCGACGAGAGGCTGCATCGGCATTCTCAGACCTCCGTGGTGGTGGTTCCTTGCAGGGTAAAGCTAGCCGAGTAGAGATCGGGGCGCCGATACTCCGTGATGTTGAGCTCGAAGAACACGCCGTACCATTTGCCGCCCCGGAAGTCGCGCAGCTGCACCAGCGTGCCCACCCACGAGATCAGGCGATCCTTGGTGGCGAAGTCCAGGGCGACCATGGTGCGGGGGACTTCGACCTTCAGCCCCGCTGTCGAGATGGAACGGCGCCGGCCGGCTGCGTAGGTGCGGACGGCGCCGTCCATGGCGATCCCGGTCGCCGGACCGGGCCCGGACGCTCCGGAGATGGCCTCGCCGGTGTCGAGCCGGTTGAGCCAGAGCCGGGTGAGATTGAGGACGGTCACAGCACTACCCCTGCCCGCGTCGGTATGCCCCTGCCGCGGCCGAGCTGGGTGGCCCGCCGCGTCGGTCGCTCTAGCGCCTCCGCCACGTCGCCCCCAAGGCCGCGGATGGCCTCGAGAATCCCGTACAAGGCCTCCTTCAGTTCCGCCACGTCGCCGGACGGGCCGCCGGTCAGGACGTGCTCGGTGTGTCCGGAGGCGTTGACGCCGAGCGTGCCGGACGGCCACGGCCCCCCGGAGTCGAGCAGGCGCACCGGCATGCCGGTCAGCTTGCCGACCAGGCCGCCGAGCTCTGCGGCCCAGTGCACGTGAGCGTTCCCGCCTGCGAAGTTGTGCTGCCGCCACACCGCGCCGGTGTAGGCGTGCGGCTTGCCGTTGAGCAGGTTGAGGTCCTGCCACGGGGTGATCAATTCCTTGGTCTTCGCGCCGAACGTGGACTTGATCCAGGCGGCCAGCGCGCGGACCGCGGGGTAGTCGACGGCCCGGCCCATCGAGTGATACGACCGGTTGCCGCTCAGCGTCCGGGCGCCGACGCGCAGGCCGGAGATCAGGTTGAGCCCGGGGAAGCGGGCGGAGATGAGCCGCTGCATCCCCTTCCACCCGCCGGCCACGCCGGAGTTGCCGATGCCGAAGCCGCCCAGCTTGTCGCCGAGCCACGACCCGACCGAGCCGATCAGTTTCTTGGCGGAGCCGCGCAGGAAGTCGACCAGCATGCCCGAGCCGGGGATCCGGGCGAGGGCGGCGTTGGCAATCTTGGTCGCCGCCTCCTTCGGGTTGAGCACCGCTTCGCCGAGGCCCTTGGCGCCGCGGTAAAGCTTGCCGAAGAAGTCGCCGATGCCGTCGCCGACCGGCCCGCCCTTGGCCCGCCCGTCCGGCACCACGTCCACGAGGTCGGCCATGGTGGCGGTCCGGGACAGGCTGTTGACCCGCTTGAGCAGGGGGAGGTTGCGCATGGTCGACGCGGTCCGGTTGATCCATTCGCCGGACGCGACCTTGAGCATGCCTGCCGGGCCGATGGCGAGCCGGTTGTCCTTACGGCTCGGCGCGCCGGGGATCTGCCCGCCGCGGGCGAACCCGCCGATCTCCGACACCCGATCCTTCACCCCGACCAGTCCGGCCACCTTGTTCAAGCCCCGGATGAACGGGTTGATCACCGAGTTGACGACGAACGCCACCGGCTTGCGGGCGTACTCACGTACCTTGTCCCATGCGCTGCGGATCATGTCGGTGGCCTGCGTGAATCCCTTGACCACGGTGTTCCTGATGAAGTCCGTGAACCGCTGGAACAGCGGCCTGATCTGGTTGTTGTAGACCGACGAGAACGCCCCCGACAGGGTGTTCCATGCCTCGCGTACGCGGGTGAAGATCGGCGAGATGTTGCCCTGCCACCACGTGCGCACGGTGTTGGATATCGCGCCGAAGATGCGGGCGAAGAAGTCCCGCGCCGTCGTCAGGGCGGCCTGTAGCGGGCCGAGCACGTAGGTGCGGAACAGGCCGAACAGCCGCTGAACGTCGGCCCACCACCGCTGCACGACCAGGCGGACGAAGGTGAAGACGGCATCCCATACCGCCCTCAGCTTCTCGATCGCCTTGCCCACCACCCACTCGATCACGTTGGCGACTGCCTTGAAGACGATCTGCACGGCCAGCCACCAGATCTCGACGATCTTCCGGATCCCGTTGAAGACGGGCGAGAAGATGTTGCGCCACAACCACATGGCGGCGTCGGCGATCAGGTTGAACTCCCAGATCAGCGCCTTGATGTAGAGCTTCACGGCGTTGACCACGAAGTCGATGACGGCCTTGATCCCGTTCCATGCGGGCTGGATCACGTTGTGCCACAGCCACATGGCCGCCGCGGCGATCTGGTCCCACGCCCGCTTCAGCGACGGCCAGACCGTTCCGGTGATCCAGCTGACCACTGCGCCGATGGCCACCTTGATCCCGTTCCAGGCAGCCGTGACGATGTTGCGGAAGGTCTCGGAGTTGCGCCAGGCCAGCACGACCGCGGCGACGAGTGCCGTGATGGCGATGATGACCAGGCCGATCGGGTTGGCAAACAGGCTGGCGTTGAGCACCGCCTGAGCGGCCGCCCATATCCGGGTGGTCGTGGTGACCAGCCGGACAGTCTTGATGTAGGCCAGCAGTCCGCCGGCAGCCTGCACGGCGAGCATGGCCGAGTTGAGCTTTATCGCCAGGGTGACGGCGCCGATGGCCAACGCCCAGTCCCTGATGACCCCGATGTTGTCGATGATGAAGGTGGCGAACTGGCCGATCCTGGCGAAGATGCCGGGCAGCGCGTTCGCCAGCGCGTTCAGGCCCGTGGTCAGCGGGCCCTTGACCACGTTGTAGACGGCGATGGACGCATTCTCGACCTGCGACTTAACGTTGTCGATCGCCCCGCGGAGGCCTGCGTTCTTCGCCGCGGCGACCTCGGCTGCCGACCCCTGCTTGAGGATGGCCTGCCGCATCGCGTCGTAGACCGGCAGCCCGCCCTTGAGCAGGGCCAGCACCGACCGGGTGGCGTCTGCGCCGAAGACCTGCGTGATCGCGTAGTTGCGCTCCTCCTGGGTCATGTTCGCGGTGCCGCGAGCCACCAGGTCGATGATGTCCCGCAACGGGCGCATCTTGCCGTTGGCGTCGTAGGCGATGTCGCCCATGTTCTCGAGCTGGGGGTTCATCTTGTAGAGCTGATTGATCGCCTCCTCGCGGACCTTCTTGCCGCCGTGGAGGATGTCGCTCTGCATCTCCAGCGAGATGTTGGCCCCGGCCGCCTCGGCGGCCAGCTCGCGCATGATGCCCTTCGCCTGCTCCGACGGGGCGGTCAGCTGCAACAGCATCTGCTTGAGGCTGGTGCCGGCATCGGAGCCCTTGATCCCGTTGTTGCCGAGGATCGCAATGGCGGTGTTCAGTTCAGTGATCGCCTCCTCGCTGCCGACGGCCGGGCCGAGCAGCCCCGAGAATGCGGCGGCGGCCTGCTTGAACGAGAACGACGCCTCGGTCACTTCGATCGACGAGGAGTTGGCGGCGGCGGCCAGCTGGTCGACCACCTTGCCGGTGTCGGAGGCCTTGATCCCGAAGGCGTTGACCGCGTTGGCCGCGATCTCAGCCGCTTCGGCCTCGCTGATGCTGGCGATCCGGGCGAGCTGTAGCGTGCCGCGCGCGGCGTCCATCGACTCCTGCACGGTGAAGCTGGCCTTGGCCAGTTCGGTCATCGCCGCAGCGGCGCCGGCCGCGGACACGCCCGGCAGCTGCACGTCGGCGCCGAGCTGCCGGGCCTTGTCGGCGACCGCGGCCATCTGCGCGCCCGTGGCCTGGCTGACCACCTTGAAGATGTTCAGGTTGTCCTCGTACGCCATGCCGATCTTGCCGATCTCGCCGACGGCGGCGGCGAGACCCAGCGGGACGAACACTCCCGCGGCGAGCTTCAGGTTGCTCTTGAGGGAGGCGACGAGGCCGGAGGATCCCTTCTCGAATCCCTTCGTGAACTGGCCGCCCGCACCCTGTCCGCCCTCAAACATCCGCTTCTGCGCGTCGGTCGCGAACCGGCCGTTGGCCTGCCTGAGCTTGCCGTTGGCGTCGCGGTAGAAGCCGTCGCCGAAGGCCTTGCCCGCCGACGTGCCGGCCTCCTCGCCCATCTTCTTTCCCTCGCGCACGAACTCGCTGCGGTTCGGGTCCGGGCGCAGACGCACAAAGGCGGAGGCAAGAGCCACCATCAGCCCTCACCTCCGTCTTCCTGCACGATCGGCTTCCACAACGCCGCCGTCCCGGCCTCGTTCTGCACGTCGAAGCCGTACAGCTTGTCGTCGAATTCCTTGCGCTGCTTGGCATCCCGGCCTTCGACGGCCATGGAGTAGACGACGTTGAGGATCACCCGCACGGGCATCTCGTCTAGCGGCCCAGTTGCGACACGGGAATCAGTCCATCCGCCCCGGGGACCGTGTCCGGCGAGAACAAGGCGTGCTTCGACGTCTCCGATGTTGTCCGCGAGGAGGGCGACGAGTCCTCTCGCGGCTTGCGAGGGCGGGCGCTCATGATCTCCATCGCCTTGTTGACGAATCCCATCACGTCTTCGCCGTCGGCGAGTTCGTCCTCGGCGTGCTCGGTGAAGCGGTACCACTCCGACTCGTCGCGCAGGCGCTTGCCGTTCTCGTCGCGGACCTGGTTGCCGTTGTCGTCCATCAGCGGCGGGCGGTGGATGACGGACCGGATCAGCGAGTACATCGCCGCCAGCCCCTCCATGTCGTCGGAGTCGAGGCCCTTCTTGCTGGCGAACCCGAAGTGCACCAGCGGCATGATGCCGACCCGGTCGGCCAACCGGAACTTCTCGCCGAGGAACTCCACGAAGTCGCCCTCGCTGAGCGGCACGCCCTCCACGGCGGCCTGCGCCGTGTGCGTGTTCTGCTCCGGCTCGGGCGAGGAGGGAGTGACCAGATACGGCCGCTGCGGCGTCGGCTGAAATTCGGGCGGCAGCGGTGCGGCACCGGCAGGGGTGCCCAGCATGAGCTCAGGCACGGGTCACCCCGGCGGACGCGAAGTAGATCGGCTGCGCGGAGGCGTCCGGCTCGAAGTTCCAGGTGACCGGCAGCGAAGCGTTGTTCGCGCCCTTCTGCCGCTGGATCGCCACGGACCCGGTGTTGAAGACCTGCGTCCCCCACCACCGCTCGGTGTTGTCGACGGACTCCCAGCCGAGCTGCCCGCGCACCTCGGCACCGACCGTGGGCAGCGTGTAGGTCGTGAGCGTGGTGGCGCCGGAGCCGGTCGTGTTCTTCGTGCCGCCGTTGAAGACGCGCTGGAAGTTGGTGAGGTGGACCTGCATGAGGTCGGTCTCCACCGACACGGTTCGCCCGGTGATGACGTTGAGCAGCGCGTCGATGTACTCGGCCGCCTCGACCGCCTCGCTGTCGAACTCAACGTTGAGCGTGTGGCCCTCACGGGTCACGCCGACGAGGTTCCAGCCGACCGGCCACGAGTCGGTGAAGACGGAGCCGGCAACGGTGTTGGCCGGAGCCGAGACGCCGGCCGCGGCAAAGAGCAGATACCCGGCACCGAACGCGAGTGCGTTCTTCGGCACGGTCATTGCGGGCATGGATCACTCCTCAGATCAGGCCGCTCTTGCGGCACTCTGAAGCCCCGCACCCCTCGTGGGGGCGGGTGGTCTGGTGTCGGGTCCGATTTCTGCCGCTCCCGCACCTCCTTGAGTTGATCTGCCGTATGGGGGTACAGTCAGACCAACCGAAGGGAGACGGGATGAAGCAGTCGGAGAAGATCAAGGGCTACGCCGAACTGGCGCGGCGCCTGGACGCGGCCCTCGACGAGGCGGCGGGGCTGATCGACCAGCTCGGCGCGATGGACCACAAGGCCGACGACCTGACCGAGGCGGGCGTCGGCCTGCGCACCGCCGTGTGGCTACAGACCAAGCCCCGCCAGCTGGTCGACGAGACCCGGGCGGAGTTCCACAAGGCCAAGGCTGCCGCCGAGACGCTGCGGCACTGTCTGACCGACGGTGCCGAGGAGGTGGTGTCGGCGGAGAGGCAGCAGGACCGGCTGAGGAGCCAGTACGGCTACTGACCCGCCGACGCAGGCCGCGCCCGCACCGTCCACGAGACGAGCAGGCGCGGCCTGTCGCCGTCCGGGGCCCACGACGGCCCGGTGATGTCATCGACGGCGTACAGGATCACCGACCCGTCGGCCAGCGCCACGACGGTCTCGCGGCCTTCCAGTTCGGTGCTCAGCTCCTCGGCCAGCGCGAGCGCCGCCCTGGTCGCCGCCTCGCGCGTGTGGCCGTAGACCTGCGCGCTGAGGCTGGACATCAGATCGGGATTCTCGCCGGAGTCGGGCGAGCGCAGCGAGAACTGCTCCTCGAGGAACGCGTACGCCTGCTGCTCGTTCGCCGGCAGCTTCTTGAGGTGCGCACCGAGCCACAGCGGGTTGCCCGGCCCGGACAGTGTCGGCCGCGCGCTGATCCAGCGCCGCATCGCGTCCGCGGCGTCCGCGTACGTCCGGGCCATCAGTTCGAGACCCCCAGCAGGAACGCACCGACCATCAGCGCCAGGATGCCGAGCCAGATCAGAGCCTCACGTCGGCTGCTCACCGCCACACCCGTCCGGCGATGTCGGCCAGGGCCGCGCGGCACCACGGGTAGGGCGGGTTGCCCGGGTGGTCGACCCGCCGGCCGAAGACGTTGCCGCGCTTGTCGCGCAGCGGGTAGTCGCCGCGCGACTCGATCACGTGCCGGCGATTGCCCAGCTCGAGGCCAAGAGGGTAGTTGTACCCGTCCGGGCTCATCGCGTCCGAGCCGACGTCGCGGTACGGCCCGAGCAGGTCTACACCCCGCTCGACGTGGATCCGGTCGCGCGCGTAGCCGGCCGGCCGGCCGTGGCTGCCGTCGGCACTGACCGGGATCCGCCGCTTCTGCCCCGCCGCCACGATCACGGCGGCCTGATCCAGCGCGGGCTCAGCGAGGGCGAGCAGGCCGACCTCGAAGGCAGGCTCCACGACGAACCGGGTCGTTGTCATGGTCAGCCGTTGACCCGGTCCGAGGCGGACTCGGCCACCGGGTCGCCGCTCTGCACGCGGGGTGCCCACGCCTGAAGATCGGCCTTGGTGGTCGCGTCGGCGCCGGCCCACTCCCGGTCCTCGGTGGTCGCCTGAGGATGGCCGTCGATGTAGAGCACCCAGTCGCTCTTGCGCGCGGAGTCGGCGGGCCGCGGGTGATCCTCGGCGGGGGCGCCGTCATCCTCGCCGACCGCCTCCAGATCCTCCTGCGTCGCGGTCGCGGCTTTCTCGGCTGGCATGCCGCGCGAGATCGCGTAGCCCTCCCACGCTGCCCGGTTGGCGCCCTCGTCCGGCCGCGGGACGACCGGAGCGGGGGCGTCCGGGTCCGGGTGGTCGTGCGACCAGTCCTCGCCCTCGACCAGTTCCCACGCCTCGACGACGCTCGGCAGGATCTCGTGCCCACGCTGGTATCCCGGCACGATGGTGCCCGGCGCGCAGATGGCTCGCAGTGCGTACATGGTCCGTCTCCTCAGTCCGTGACGTAGTAGGTGAGCTGGCCGGGGGTGCCGGTGGTGACGCCCATCGGCACCCGGCCGTTGGCATCGCCCCAGAGCGGGTTGACACGGAAGCTCTTGACCTGGCCGGTGGTCAGTACGTGAGTCTTGTTCGCCACCGCGAGACCGTCCTGCGTCTGCGCGTTGGTCAGGGTGATGGTGAGGTTGCCGGCTGCCACGGCGATGACGCGGGCACCCGCCGGCACCGTGTCGCCGGAAAGCGTGCCGGTCCGGACGGTGAGCAGGCCACCCGCCGTGGTGTTGCCGGAATCGGCCGCGAAGTCGGTCATCTCAGCTCCTAGACGTAGTTGTCGCCCCACGGCACCGGATCCGGCGCGATGAGGACGGGGACGGCGGACAGGGTCGATGCGCCGTCGTTCTCCACGGCACCCTGCAGGACCTTGAGGTCTACCGCGGCCTGACGGCTCAGCGAGTCGGCCAGCGCCCGGCCCTCCGCGTCGCGCGCGAACGCCCGGGCCAGACTGGCCGCGGCCCACAGTGCGGCCACCGCCCGGGCCATCCGGATCCGCTCGTTCGTCAGCACGCCGAACCCCGCACCGACGATCGCCACGGCCTGATCGACGTGCCGCTGCGCCTGCTCGTCGGTCGGCGAGGTGTAGCCGGTGAACGTGCCGAGCCAGACCTGTGCGCCGGCCACGGCGGCGTCCAGGGGCAGGTAGGGCACCTGGTCGGCGACGTCCCCGAGGAACGGCGACCATGACGGCCGGGTGGACGTGCCGGGCAGTGGCGCCACGTTGAAGACCTTCGCCGTGACCGACGCCCCGGTCCCGCCGACCTTCCACACCACGAGCCAGTCCCCGGCCGCGTGCAGCGTGGCCCCGTTCGCCGTCCCGTCGTCGGTGGCGTAGAACTGCACGGTCGCCTCGTCGCCGACCCACGACCCGGGCGTGCCGGACCACGAGGTCCCGTCCGGCCGCGAGATGGTCACCGCAGGAGTCGAGGTCTGGTCCGGCGTCACGCCGAGCTTGAGCCGGGACGTGATCGGATCGCCCACGTCGTACACGGTCTGCGGCATCAGTAGACTCCCGTCACGATGGTGGATGTCGGATCGCCGGTAGCCCGGGTAGTCGCCGGGTCGCCGGTCACGCCGGGTCGTCCGGTGATGAGCGCCGGCACGAAGGCCAGCCGATCCGACGCGGTGCCGAACTCGGCCAGCATCTTGATGACGAAGGCGTCGTCCTGACCGATCCCCGTATCGATCGCCGATCCCGCGTCGGCCAGAGGGAGGGCAACGGCCGCAGTCAAGACCTGCGCTGAATCTGCGGCGTCGGCCAGGATCACTGCGGCCTGCGACAGCACGGCGTCGATGGCCGAGCCGGAGTCGAGCAGCACTCCCGATCCCGCTCCGATCGGCTGATCCGTTCCCGAGCCAGCGTCGGGCAGCGCCAAAGTCACCGTGACCGCCAGGGCCTCGGCTGACGACCCGGCATCGGCAACCGGCTTGGGCGTGCCGGCACCGTTGCTCAGCGAGTCGGTCGCCGTGCCCGCGTCGCCGAACTGCGCGGTCGCGCCGGACGCCAGCGCTTCCACCGCCGCGGCGGAGTCGATGAGCGGCGCCGCCACCGCGGTGGATGACGCATCGCCCCCCGCTCCGGAGTCGAGCAGGGCCGAGGTCGCAACGACGGCCAGCGTCTCGGCCGCCGAGCCGGTCTCGGTGACGTTCTTCGTGGTGCCGAGTCCGTTGCTCGCGGCGTCGGCCGCGGCTCCCGCATCCCCGAGCGGCGCCGTGACAACCGCCGTCACCAACTCGGACGCAGACGCGGGTTGCGCGAGCGGCACGATGGCGGAGGTGGCGACAGTGTCGGCCGAACCGGCCGTGTCGGCCAGCGGCGCGGCGACGAGGGCGGCCAGCGATTCGGCCGCGCTGCCGCCGTCGCTGAGTGCCGCGGTGCGCACGACAGCGACGCCCTCGCTGCTCGATCCCGCCTCGGCCATGGCCACGGCCGCGACCACCGTGGCGGAGTCGGTCGCCGTTCCCGTCTCGCCCGTGGCGACGGTCGCCGCTGCGGCTACCGCGTCAACGGCGCCGCCGGTGTCGCCTACCGATATCGGAGTGGGCCCGCCGCCCGCAGCGTTGACGTAGGCGAGCGTGATGCCACCGCGGGTGCCGACGCCTGCCGAGTAGGTGCCGGTCGTGGAGTAGGCAGTTGATCCGTTCGCTGTGACATTCACGTCGGCGCCGGCCGAAAAGGTCCAGTCGCTCGCGGTCACCTGGAGGTCGGCCCACTCGACGAACCCGTCGGAGAAGCCGGTGACGTTGCGGGCCGCGCCGGCCTGGTTGCCGCCGACGACCGCGAGCAGATGGCGGTCGCCCGCCGACGGCGTGATCGCCGGCGTCGTGTAGGTGACGCCCGAGCTGTCCTGCTGTGCGGCCAGGCCGGTCACCCACGACGAGCCGGACGACAATTCCCAGACAAACCACTCGCCGATGCCCGCCGAGGCCGTGAAGGCGATGCTCGACTCTCCCGCTCCGGCCTTCTCGAACGTCGACAGCCCCATGGCCTCAACGCTGTTGGTGCGCCGAGTCCATCCGGAGGGGATGTTGACGATCGTGTTGCTGAACACCGCGATGACGAGCACGGTGCCGGTACCGAACGAGCCTGACGTCGGCGTGACGTTGAAGCTCGCCCCGTTGAACGTCCCCGCGTTCCGCTGGATGATCGCCACGGCGACCTAGCAGGCGATCATCGCGCCGTCGGTCGGCTGATAGTTCGCGTCCAGGGTCACGCGCCGCGCGTCCCACGGGCTGACCTGCCCGCAGTTCGTCACGTCGACCGGGCCGTAGCCCCATGATCCGTCCACGACCTTGAGCCCCTGCACGCTGCCGGGGGTGCCGAGCCGGAACGAGAAACCGCCGCCGCGCACGATCAGCCCGTCGACCGTGACGGAGGTGTTGCCCTGGCCGGCTGGGTAGAAGAACGGAGCGGTGCCGGAGCATGCCGCCGTCTCGACGATCTCCATGTAGGAGCGCCGCACGGTCAGCGCGTCGCCGAAGTAGCCCTGCGCCGAGTCGCCGTGCCAGTCGCCGCAGGTGTCCGGGTATCGCACTCGGGCCCACGAGTCCTCGATCACGACGGGTCCGCAGCCGTTGTCGTCGCCGCTGATCCGGAATCCCTCGGCAGAGTCTTGGATCTTCACGCGCTTGGCGGTGTAACTGCCCGGGCCGACCGACGGCAGGTCGGTCGGCAGGGTGTTCGGGCCCTTGAGGATCGACACGTTCTCCAGCGTCATACCCGCGTGGCAGCCGTCGCCGTTGGAGTTGTCGACCACGCCGCCTTGCAACTCGATCCGCCGCAGCGTGACGTTGGCCGCGCGGACCTGAACCGAGGCGCGGCCGGTCAATCGGACGTCCTCGACGACGGCTCCGGGGGTGGTCACCACGAGGTCGGTCGATCGTGTCGACGCGGGAACCCATCCGGCCGGCACACCGGTGCTGGCCGGAGTCGGCCACGCGGTCGCGGGGGTCGTGGTGGTCGGGCTCGCGCTGGCCGATGCCGTCGGTGTGATGGACGGCGCGAAGGCCGAGAGGGACAGGGTGACCGTCCGGTTGGCCCACGGCTGAGTCTCGGACCGCATGACCCGCACGCGGAACGACGTCTCGGTCACCTGATAGGTGTGCGTGATCGCCGTCAGCCCCTCGGGAGTGACCTGTACGACCGGCAGCTCGCCGAGCGGGTGTGCGTAGGTCTGCGCGCAGTGGCCGGTTGCATTCGTGGTGCACGTCGCGCGGGCGTGCCATTCGGATGGAGGCTCGGCCGCTGATCCCGCCGCACATCCACTGAGCATGATGGCGGAGGCGAGTACGGCGGCGACTCTCTTCGTGATCATCACGAGAACGTCACCGTCGCAGTAGCAGTCCACGTCTGCCCGGACGCCTTGGTTCCCTGCGCGATACCCGCCTTACGGTTGAACAGCAGGGCGTTGACCGTGGTGCCGCCGGACACCGAGGGGGTGCCCACGTCGATGCCGAACTCGTTCCACGCGAAGTTGCCGTCGGCGGTGCCGAACGTCGCCGAGAAGGCCAGCGTCCGCGTGCCGAGCGTGCCCGCGCCGGTGACCGGCTGGAAGTAGCGGTTGCCGGCACCCGCCGCCGCGGCCAGGTCGGTGTCCGCGTACGCCTCGGCCGTGGACCCGTTGCCCACGCCGATGCGCGTCGCGGTCGCGGTCAGCGCCTGCGTCGCGCCCTGGTTGGTGAGCAGGTTCATCAGCCGTGTCCACCCGGCGTTGGTGATCAGATTGCCGGTGAGTTCGGTGACGGAGTAGGGCCGGATGCCGAGCGCCTGGAAGTCGGATGGTTGCGGCTGGACGAAGCGCGACGTGCCGCCGAGGTGGATGCCCGCCCACTCCGTCTGATCGGCGTCCCACCGCTCGACACGCCAGCGCGTCGTGCCGAAGGACCGGTCAGCGACGGCCAGGCCCGCGCCGACGCCGAGGCCGTCGCTCGCTCGTGCGAATTCGTTGCCCACGTCGGGCCTCCTCGTTCAGGGTCTGGTTTGGGTGGGAGCGGCGACGGGAGACGAAGTCGCCGCCGCTCCCCGCTTCCCGGCAGGCGTTACCGGGAGGTCATGGTGTGTCCGCGAAGACGAGCGCGGTCAGCGCGTTCGCCGTGATCGTTGCGGCGATGACCGCCTTGATCGTCACGTCCACGGTTCGCGCGTCCACCACGGTTGCCGTCGCGGAGAAACTGCCCGCAAGCGGCCCGCCGGTGAGTAGCACCGATGGCTGGTAGACGGCGCTCGGCATTGCCGACTTCAGCGCGACCCGCTGCGTACTGGTCGCGCCGAGCAGAAGCAGTCCGGCGGCCGGCCAGATCTTCACCCCACGCGCCTCGGTGGCGAGTCGTGCCTCGAGCACCGCGATCCGGTCCGCCAGCGATGTCATGGTCATCGGCGGCTGGACGGCACCCGGTTGCCAGACGTAGCCCTGCTTGGTGGGGTCCTCGTTCACCGCACGCTGCCCGGGGGGCGGGGACCAGTCGGATGAGCCGTCCCACAGGAACGGGCCGCCGGTGATCTGCTGAATCCCGTCGAGCACGGTCCACCAGTTCGTGACGGGCACGATCTCCCCCTAGAAGAAGCTGGTCACGATCACGATGCCTGCGCCGCCGGCGCCGCCCGCACCGGAGTTGTTGCCGTTCAGGCTGGCGCCGCCCCCGCCACCGCCTCCGCCGTAGATGCCACCCGCGGCACCCGCTCCGGCGGCAGCCGTGATGCTGCTCGCGCCGCCCCCGGCGCCCTGGCCAGGCAGTGCCGAGTTGGCGGGCTG
>JACCDR010892977.1_pt1 | contig 26355 bp, 25 predicted proteins | sample 7446431 | NCBI WGS metagenome assembly JACCDR01 (sample SAMN15323443, study PRJNA562643) | freshwater metagenome | isolation source: river surface water | place: USA:Blue River Watershed | collected 2017-08-17 | reverse complement strand
GACTACATGTCTGCCGCTTCGTTCCTCGGCATTTCCGCTGCTGTGATGGCATCGGGCTATGACGGTTTGATCTACTCCATCGGCTTCCTTGTAGGCTGGCCTGTCATCACCTTCTTGATGGCCGAGCGCCTGCGCAACTTGGGCAAGTTCACCTTTGCTGACGTGGCAGGCTACCGCTTCCAACAAACCCCCATCCGCGCCTTTGCTGCTTCTGGCACTTTGGTGGTGGTGGCTTTCTATTTGATCGCTCAAATGGTGGGCGCTGGTTCATTGATCAAACTACTGTTCGGCTTGGACTACTGGATCGCTGTGGTGCTCGTTGGCGCATTGATGATGATTTACGTGTTGTTCGGCGGCATGACTGCCACGACATGGGTGCAGATCATCAAAGCCATCATGCTGCTCGCTGGTGTGACCTTCATGGCCTTGATGGTCTTGGCGCAATTCGGTTTCAGCCCAGAGGCCTTGTTTGCCAAAGGCGTTGAAGTCAAGACAGCCTTGGCTGGTACCGCGAAAGACGCTGCAATTGCCGCGGCCACCGCATCGGCTGCTGCCGCTGCAACGCCCGAAGCTGCTGCTGCCGCATCTGCCGCGTTGGAAAAAGCCAATGCCACAGACCCTGCAAAAGTCGGTATGTCCATCATGGGCCCAGGCGGCTTCATCAAAGACCCCATCTCTGCCATTTCCTTCGGTATGGCTTTGATGTTCGGTACTGCTGGTTTGCCACACATCTTGATGCGCTTCTTCACCGTGCCTGATGCCAAAGAAGCGCGTAAATCTGTGTTCTGGGCCACCACATGGATCGGCTACTTCTACGTGTTGATCTTCATCATCGGTTTCGGCGCCATCACCTTGGTGATGACCAATCCTGACCTGAATGCACAACTCAAAGCTGGCGGCAACAATATGGCGGCTGTGCTGGTGGCCAAGGCTGTGGGCGGCGACGTGTTCTTCGGCTTCATTTCTGCCGTGGCCTTCGCCACCATCTTGGCTGTGGTGGCTGGCTTGACCTTGTCGGGCGCCTCTGCTGTGTCACACGACTTGTACGCCACGGTGTTCAAGCAAGGCAAGGCTGACAGCGCCTCTGAGCTGCGTGTCTCTCGCATCACCACCTTGGCGCTCGGCGTCATCGCCGTGGTGCTGGGCATCGCGTTCGAGAAGCAAAACATCGCCTTCATGGTGGCTTTGGCTTTCGCGATTGCCGCGTCTGCCAACTTCCCTGTGTTGTTCATGTCTGTGTTGTGGAAAGACTGCACGACCAAAGGCGCCGTCATCGGCGGCTTCTTGGGCTTGATCTCTTCTGTGGTGTTGACCGTGGTGTCGCCTTCTGTGTGGGAAGCCACACTGGGCAACCCCAAAGGTTCAGCATGGTTCCCTTATGCCTCACCTGCCTTGTTCTCTATGACCATTGGCTTCGTGGGCATCTGGTTGTTCTCCATCTTGGACAACAGCGCACAAGCGAAGAAAGAACGCGCAGATTTCGCCGCACAACAAGTGCGTTCGGAAACTGGCTACGGTGCCGCTGGCGCATCGGGTCACTAAGACCTTTTGCAACTGAGTCCCTCGAGACTCAGTTCACTGGAAAACCGAGCATTCGTGCTCGGTTTTTTTATGCCTTTTTGCTTTGGCTGAGGTGTGTGAGGGGCATACAGACGCGGCTTACATCGCTGCGCGACGAATGGCGCCGCATCTGCATGCCCCTCACACTCTGTGTTTCGATGAGCGTTATGCGTAGCGTAGTTGCGGCTCGCCCACTCATCGGCGCTCGTACCAATAGCAGTCACGCATCGCGTCACACGAACCAACAATGCGAAAGCGAGGTGAGGTAGGCGAATACGGCGCCATTCGTCGCGCAGCGATGTAAGCCGTGTTCGTCTACCTCACCTCACATGCCAAAGAAGGGAAGTTAAAACCTCACGCACCACGCAATTGACGCAACTTAATGAACGCCATAGCAGCCATGACTGCATCGTTCAACGCATCGTGCGCATCCCGCACGGGCAAATCCAAATCAGACATCAACGTCGCAAAACGCAAGTCAATGTGCGGATTGGTCTGCTGCTCATACGGCAGCATTTGCCGAAACTTGTAGTCGTAATACATCGTCGAGACTTCGATTTTCGGCTGTGGCAAACCCTGCCCCAGCAATGGCCAAATGGCTCGGTTGAGCATCGCTACATCGAACTCTAGAAAATAGCCCACCAACGGGCGACTGCCAATGAAGTGCATCAACTGCTTCATGGCTTCTGCCGCTGGCAAACCTTGCGCCACATCCTGCTCGCGCAAGCGGTGAATGCGAACGCTATCGGCAGACACGCCGCGTTCGGGGCGCACGAGCACCTCATAGCGCTCGCTCGTCATGATCTTGTTACCCAAAATGCGCACCGCACCAATCGAGATGATTTCATCCGTACCCACATTCAACCCCGTGGTCTCGCAATCGAGCGACACCCATTCGTTGGGCGGAGGCTCGTCAAACATGAAACGGAACTCGGGCAAGCCTAGGTGATAGATCAACCACTCGCGCTTGAGCGCGGCCCACCACCCTAATGGAGACAGCAACGAGGTCATCAGAGCGCGTCCAATTTGAAGCGGCTACGCAACAAGGTTTTGAAATGCTTCACCACGCCCAAGGCGTCTTTCAACAAATCGCGCTCTAGGGTGGAGAGCTTGCTCACATTAACCAAGCCAGACACCGCATGCTGGGTTTCCATCTCAGTCACGCCAGCTTTCAACTTCAAGCCCATCAAAAAGTGCAAGCTCTGTGTGAGGTCTGCACCCAACTCATGGGTCAGCACGTTTTTAGCGACCAAGGCTTCAATTCGTGCGGCGGTGCTGGTTTCTTGTAAATGCTCCGCCAATGCCAAGCTGCGCACGCCATGCACCAAGGGGAAGATGCCTTCTTTCTTGAGGTGCAAACCCTGCTGATCATCCAAACCCAACAAGCGATTCCACCAACCGTGGCTATTGCCAAAGGCATCAATCGCGGCCGCAAAGCGTGCCAACATGGCATCGTTATCTGTGGCAATGCGCATGAGCACCTGCTGTGCGTCTTGTAACAAATGCGCATCGCCACACACGGGGTGCGCATCCAAGAAGATGGCTAAATTCATCAGACTGTCGGCGTCGGGCATGATGAGCCACTGCTTTACCATCTGCCCAAAGTCATACGCGGTTTTGCGCCACATCGGGTTACTCACCATGATGTGCCCAGGGCATTCGGGATAGCCAAAGGCCGACAACGCTTGCGAGAACGATTGGCAAATGGCTTCTAAGTTGTCAGGCGGTGTGTAGCCATCACGCAAGATGAGGCCATTGTCTTGGTCGGTCTTGAGCAGTTGCTCGCCACGCCCTTCGCTGCCCATCACACACAAACAGCTGTTGGCCACCAAGTCAGCTGGTGCAATGAGTTGCCAGGCGCGCTCGAACAAACGGGCGTTCAGATCTTGCACCAAACGGGCGATCAAACTCACGCGCGTACCACTGCGGTGCAGCGTTGTCACCATGCGGGTGATCTGTGTGGCGGCTTGCGCCAAACCTTCAATGTCAGTGGCGGCCTCCACCTGCACGGTGATGAGGTGCGAATGATTGGACAAGAAGCTGAACAAATCCAAAGCTTCAAGCACACCCACCACTTGGCTGTCATCCATCACCACCAAGCGGTGCACGCGGTGGCGCTGCAGCAAGGCCAGAGCATCGCCCACTTGGTCAGAGGAGCGAACGGCAATGAGCTGGAAATTGGCCAGATCACCCACCTTTTGTTGCTCCAAAGGCGCGCCATTCAAAATCGCGCGTTGCAGCGTAGATGCGGTGAACACGCCCAAGCGCTCTGGCGAAACCGAACGGTCGCGCACCAACACACATTTGGTGCGCTGCGCTTGGAGAACCTTGACCACCGACAACACGTCAGCATGCATCTCTACAAAATGCGCAGGCCGCACAAAGGCTTCGTCCACGCGAGACAAGGTGAGTGACTGCAGCTCATGCTGGCTTTGGCGCTGCGACAAAGCGGTGAGTTTGTTGCTGAGATCGGAAAACAACAAGGCACCAAAGGTGGCATTGCTGGCAATCAGCTCGGTGACGGTTTGACGCGCCAGCTGATAAGCCACCACCTCTTCTTGAGCCACAAATTTATTGCTGGTTTTGCCAGCCACCAAACCACGGCCATCAAAGGTGTCATCAGGGCTGTAGGTGGTGATGACTTCGTCACCGTCGTACTGCGTGACAAAGCCTTTGATGATGACAAACAAATGCGTGGGGACTGTGCCCACCTCCAAGATCACATCCCCTTCGGGGTAGTACACCACGTCCACACTGTCGCGCACCAAGCGCTGTTGGTCAGGGGTTAAGCAGTCAAACGGAGAGGCCGAAAATTTAAAAGCGTTGGGCATACAGGCATTGTCATGGCAATGCCGCCATTCAACGCTTCACGCCTTGCTGAATGCTTGCGGCAGCATCCCATGCCGTGTCAAACCATTGATCTCCGTCAAGGTAAGCGCGCATCATGGGCAGGGCATCCAAGCCCCAAAACACTTTGTCGTCCACACAAAACGTGGGCACGCCAAACACACCGCGTGCAATGGCCTCTTCGGTATTGGCTTTGAGCTGGTCTTTCACCTCAGGCGCGTCGACCGAACGCTGGGGGGTAAGTTGCTGCGTCAGCGCCTGCAAACGTTGCGCATCATCGGCAGCAGCGCCACCGTGCCACACGTGTTTGAAAATGGTGTCGCACACATAGCGGTTGACCTCGCCATCGGCGCTACACGCCACAGCCAAGCGCAACAGCGCCAGCGGATTGAACGGGTGTGACTGAGGCATATCCAGCGTCACACCGAGCTGCTTGGCATGCCACACCACTTGTCGGTAAGTCCACTCACGCTTGCCTGCAATTTCAGCGGGCCCAAGTTGCCCGTGGTGCTTGAGCATGGCCGCAAACAACACGGGCTTGTACACCATGCGGTGGCTCACGCCCACCAAACTCTGCGGCAGCGCCTCAAATGCAAGGTAGGCATAGGGCGAGATGAAGTCGAGGTAACAGGTGATGGTTTTCATGCATGTGCCTCCAAACGTTTCTGAATCAACTGCCACACCGTGCGTTTGTCAGCAGCACTGCGTTGGGCCCAACCACCAATTTCGTCGAGCGTGCGCCAGCAGCCTTCGCAATAAGTGGTGTCGTCGGACATGCGGCAAATCGAAATGCAAGGCGACGGCGGCACATCCGTGCTTTGCAACACGCGTTTGGCTTGCGTTTGCAAACGCAAATCCGAAGGCTTTAAGCCTTGAGGTTTAGGGGTGAGTTCGCTTCCACACATGGAATTGGATTGTCAGCGAACGCTAGCCCTTAAGCCGCGCGCTTGTTCAAAACCGCGCGTGACACGAGGGAATTGGGCTTGCGCCCCAAAGCCTCGCTGATGAACACACCTGCATCGATCAACTTATCCAAATCAATACCGGTGTCGATGCCCATGCCGTGCAGCATGTACACCACGTCTTCGGTGGCCACATTGCCTGTGGCGCCTTTGGCATAGGGACAACCGCCCAAACCCGCCACCGACGATTGGAAATTCCAAACGCCCATTTGCAGCGCCGCCAAGGTGTTGACCAGGGCTTGGGCATAGGTGTCGTGGAAATGACCCGACACATCGTTGAGTGCGTAATGCTTGAGCGTGGCTTCGATGGCCGCTTGCACCTTGCGGGGTGTACCCACACCAATGGTGTCGGCCACGTCCACGCGCTGCACGCCTATGCTTTTCATCAAACCTGCCAAGTAGCCCACGCGCTCAGGCGCAATGTCGCCTTCGTAGGGGCACCCCACGGTGCAGCTCATCGCACCACGCACGGCAATGCCGGCATCGCGTGCGGCCTTGACCACAGGAGCAAAGCGCTCAATGCTCTCGGCAATCGAGCAATTGATGTTCTTCTGGCTGAAGGCTTCGCTGGCCGCACCAAACACCACGATCTCATCGGGCTTGGTTTTCAGCGCGGCTTCAAAGCCTTGCAAATTGGGGGTGAGCACCGAGTAGCGCACAGCAGGGTCTCGGCGAATGCCCACCATCACCTCGGCGTTGTCAGCCATTTGCGGCACCCACTTAGGCGACACAAAACTGGTGACTTCGATTTCTTTGAGCCCCGCCGCTTGCAAGCGATGCACCAGCTCCACCTTGACGGCGGCAGGCACAGGCTGCTTTTCATTTTGCAGGCCGTCGCGCGGGCCCACATCAATCAAACGAACACGGTGCGGCAAAGAGGTCAACATAGGGTCACACTTTCAATTTCAAAAGCTCCGCACCTTCGGTCACTTGGTCGCCCGGCGCATAGAGCAGTTCTAATACTTCACCATCCGCAGGAGCGGCAATGGTGTGCTCCATTTTCATCGCTTCCATGACGGCCAGTGGCTGACCGGCTTTGACTTTGTCACCTGCGGCAACCGCAAACGACACCACCTTGCCCGGCATGGGGGCTGTCAAGCGGCCACCTGCCTCTTGGGTATCGCCCGCATGGGCCAATGCATCCACCACCGTGATGCGCGTGGCGCCTTGCGACGCAAACACATGGGCCACCTCTTCGTGGGCTTGCGCTTCGATGAACACTTGCACGCGGGCGGTTTGATTGGAAAAGCTCACATGCAAGGCGTCTCCTTCGGCGCGCCACACCAGTGGGCCTGTCACGGCATCTTCACTCTCGCCCACGGCGAGTTGCAATACGCCATCGGCCAAGTAACTCAACAAAGCGGTTTCGTTAGCGCCGTGAAAGTTGAACCCAAACGCACGCGTGGCCACACCATAGGCGCGCCAGCCATCGCGTTGGCTGAACGGGTCATGCCCCACCTGAGCCTGCTCTTGGTGCAAGGTGTGCGCCACCACCGAGGCAGCAGCCAGTGGCAAGCCAACGGCTTCTTGACCGAACAAGGCTTTGTCTTCACGCTGAATCAACGCGGTGTCGAGCTTGGCCGTGGCAAACGAATCGGTGCGAATGATGTGACGCAAGAACTGCACATTGGTGGTCAAACCCACGATGCGGGTTTGCGACAGAGCCTCGTCCAAACGCGCCAGCGCTTGCTCGCGCGTGTCGCCATGCACGATGAGCTTGGCCACCATCGAGTCGTAAAACGAGCTGATGCTGTCGCCTTCACGCACGCCGTCGTCCACCCGAATATCGCTGATTTCAAAGCTGCTGCACGCAGGCTTGCGGTACACCGCCAACGTCCCTGTGGCTGGCAAAAAGTTGTTGTCGGGATTCTCGGCGCAAATCCGCGCTTCAATGGCGTGGCCGTGAATGCGCAAATCGCTTTGCTGCAACGGCAGCGGCTCGCCACTGGCCACGCGCAGTTGCCACTCCACCAAGTCGAGGCCGGTGATGGCTTCGGTCACGGGGTGCTCCACCTGCAAGCGTGTGTTCATCTCCATGAAATAAAACTTCATGCTCTCGGGCTTGTCATACGCCGTTTGTTCGACGATGAATTCCACCGTGCCTGCGCCCACATAGTTCACCGCTTTGGCGGCGGCTACGGCGGCTTCGCCCATTTGCTTGCGCAAGGCGTCGGTCATGCCAGGCGCGGGGGCTTCTTCCAACACTTTTTGGTGGCGGCGTTGCACCGAGCAATCGCGCTCAAACAAATACACGCAGTTGCCGTGCGTGTCGCCAAACACTTGAATCTCAATGTGTCGTGGGCGTTGCACGTATTTTTCAATCAACACCGCATCGTCGCCAAAGCTGTTGATGGCTTCGCGTTTGCAACTGGCCAACGCATCGGCAAACTCGGTGCTGCTGTTGACCACGCGCATGCCTTTGCCACCGCCGCCCGCGCTGGCTTTGATGAGTGCGGGGTAGCCAATGCGGTCTGCCTCGCGTTGCAGCAACGCAGGGTCTTGGTCGGCCGCGTGGTAGCCGGGCACCAAGGGCACGCCTGCCTTTTCCATGAGTTGTTTGGATTCGGCTTTCAAGCCCATCGCCAAAATGGCGGAGGCTGGCGGGCCAATGAACACCAAACCTGCGGCGGCACATGCTTTGGCGAAGTCTTCGTTCTCGCTCAAAAAGCCGTAGCCTGGATGCACCGCTTGCGCGCCGGTGTCTTTGGCGGCTTGCAAGATGCGCTCCCAGCGCAAGTAGCTGTCTTTGGGCGCGCTGCCGCCGATGTGCACGGCTTCGTCGCAGACCTGCACATGCTTGGCTTGCGCGTCGGCGTCTGAATACACGGCCACGGTTTTGATACCCATGCGCTTCGCGGTTGCAGCGACACGGCAGGCGATTTCGCCACGGTTGGCAATGAGGATTTTTTTAAACATCTTGAAACTCCAATTCACCTGTCACAGCAACCACGAAGGCTTGCGCTTTTGCAAAAAGGACTGCACGCCTTCTTTGCCTTCAGCACTTGAACGAATGTCGGCAATACCCGCCACGGTGTGCGCGACCAAGGCGTCGTCTATCTCGCGCTCAGCCACGTCTTGCACCAAGCGCTTGCAGGCGCGCACAGCATTGGGGCTGGCACTCACCAAAGCGCTGGTGAGCTCGGCCACTTTGACGTCCAGCGCGTCGGCGCTCACCACCTCGTGAACCAAACCAATCCGGTGCGCTTCTGCGGCGCTGAAACGCTCGGCAGTTAAAAAGTAACGGTGCGAAGCGCGAGCACCCATGGCACGAATGACGTAGGGGCTGATGGTGGCGGGGATGAGCCCGAGTTTCACCTCGCTCAAGCAATAGGTGGCGGTGTCCACACTCACAGCCATGTCGCACGCAGCGACCAAGCCCACACCACCGGCAAACACATCGCCTTGCACGCGGGCAATGGTTGGCTTGGGGCATTCGTAAATCGCACGCAACATGGCAGCGAGCTGGCCTGCGTCTGCGAGGTTTTCGTCGCGCGTGTAGTCGGCCATGCGGCGCATCCAGTTCAGGTCGGCGCCTGCGCAAAACGCGGGGCCTTCGGCGGCCAACACCACGCAACGCACATCGGCGGCTTGGCCCGCTTCGGTGAACGCGGTTTTCAACTCGGCAATGACTTCGTCGTTGAAGGCGTTGCGTACATCGGGGCGGCTGAGGGTGATGGTGCGCACCGCGCCGTGGTCGGCGATGGACAGTGCAGTGGGGGATGGCGTTGTCATGTCAGTCCCCTCATCACATACGGAATAAACCAAACTTGGTCTCGGGGATGGGCGCATTGAGTGACGCGCTCAAGCCCAGCGCCAACACGCGGCGGGTGTCGGCGGGGTCGATCACGCCGTCGTCCCACAAGCGTGCCGTGGCGAAGTAGGGGTGGCCTTGGTGTTCGTACTGTTGGCGAATAGGAGCTTTGAAGGCCTCCTCCTCCTCGGCACTCCATTGGCCACCTTTGCCTTCAATGCCGTCGCGCTTGACCGTGGCCAACACGCTGGCCGCTTGCTCGCCGCCCATGACGCTGATGCGGGCGTTGGGCCACATCCACAAAAAGCGTGGCCCAAATGCACGGCCACACATGCCGTAGTTGCCTGCGCCAAAACTGCCGCCGATGATGACGGTGAACTTCGGGACCGCGGCGGTGGCCACGGCCGTGACCATCTTGGCGCCGTTGCGTGCAATGCCTTCGTTCTCATACTTGCGTCCGACCATGAAGCCGGTGATGTTTTGCAAAAACACGAGCGGAATTTTTCGCTGGCAGCACAGCTCGATGAAGTGCGCGCCTTTCAACGCGGACTCGCTGAACAAAATGCCGTTGTTGGCGATGATGCCTACGGGCATGCCTTCAATGCGGGCAAAGCCACACACCAAGGTCGTTCCAAAACGCGCTTTGAATTCGTCAAATTCTGACGCGTCCACGATGCGCGCAATGATTTCGCGCACGTCAAAGGGCTTGCGCGTGTCGGTGGGGATGACGCCGTACAACTCTTTGGCGTCGTACTTGGGTGGCACAGGCGCGTGCGTGGCAATGTTGGGCGCTTTGTGCGCGTTGAGGTTTTTCACCGCCTGACGCGCCAGCGACAACGCATGCAAATCGTTTTGTGCCAAGTGGTCGGCCACGCCTGAGAGGCGGGTGTGCACATCGCCGCCGCCCAAGTCTTCGGCGCTCACCACCTCGCCGGTGGCGGCCTTCACCAAAGGCGGGCCACCCAAGAAGATGGTGCCTTGGTTTTTGACGATGATGGTTTCGTCGCTCATGGCGGGCACATACGCGCCACCGGCGGTACAGCTGCCCATCACCACCGCAATTTGCGCAATGCCTTGCGCGCTCATGTTCGCTTGGTTGAAGAAGATGCGGCCAAAGTGGTCACGGTCGGGGAACACCTCGTCTTGGTTGGGCAAGTTGGCCCCGCCCGAGTCGACCAAGTAAATGCAGGGCAAGTTGTTTTGTTGCGCGATTTCTTGCGCACGCAAATGCTTCTTCACCGTCATGGGGTAGTAGGTGCCGCCCTTCACCGTAGCGTCGTTGCACACGATCATGCAGTCCACGCCACTCACGCGGCCAACGCCGGCGATGACGCCCGCGCACGGCGCATCGTTGTTGTACATATTGAGCGCAGCCAGGGGTGCCACCTCTAAAAACGGCGTGCCGGGGTCGAGCAGCATTTGCACGCGGTCGCGGGGCAGCAGCTTGCCACGTGCCGTGTGTTTGGCGCGAGCAGCCTCGCCACCGCCTTGGGCTGTGCGCTCTAAGTGCAGGCGCAAATCGTCCACCACTTGTTGCATGGCCGCCGCGTTGGCCATGAAGTCGGCCGAGCGTGAATTGAGTTGGGTTTGCAAAACAGTCATCGTGTTTTCCTTGGTTGGCATTGCGGCATCTAGCGCAAAGATTGCCGACAAGCATAGGCGCGGGCCGCGCATCACACATGCCACACGGGTTGCAAATCCTGCCAAAATATCGCCACCTATGGCAAACCCCAACCACCCCACCCGCGCCGAAACCCCGATGGCGTTCATACGCGCCATGGTGAAGGCTTACACCCAACGCGGGCTTGACCCAACCGCAGCCTTGCGCAAGGCACAAATCACGCCAGGCCAACTCAAGAGCACCAACGCACGCGTGACCGCCCTGCAAATGGAATGGATGAGCGAAGCCGCCATGCGCGAGCTTGACGACGAAGCGCTTGGCTGGTTTCGCCGCCGCCTGCCTTGGGGCAGCTACGGCATGCTGGTGCGCGCCAGCCTCACCGCGCCCACGCTGGGCGTGGCCATGCAGCGCTGGTGTCGCCACCACAACCTACTCACTGACGACATTGCCCTACACCTCACCACCGACAAACACACCGCCAGCATTGAGCTGCATGAGCAGCACTACCTCGGCGAGCTGCGCGAGTTTTGCACTGTGTCGGTGTTGCGCAATGCGCTGGGCGTGGCCTGCTGGCTCACCGACTCGCGCATTGACCTCATGCAAACCGAGCTGCACTTTGCCGCACCACCGCACCAGGCCAGCTACCGCGTGTTGTTTGATGGGCCCACGCAGTTTGATGCATCGCTGAGCCGCATCCGCTTTGACGCGGGCTATTTGCAACTGCCCGTGCGCCGCGACGAAGCCGCGCTGCAACGCATGCTGCAACGCGCCTTGCTTTTAACCGTGCGGCCCTACCGACGCGACCGCTTGCTGGTGGAAAAAGTGCGCCAAGCCTTGGCCGAACACCCGCAAGCCACCCGCAACGCCGACGACTTGGCCGCTTTGCTGCACATGTCACCCCGCACCTTGCACCGCCAGCTGCAAGACGAGGGCGCCAGCCTGCAACAGCTCAAAGACAGCGTGCGCCGCGAGCGTGCCATGCACTTGCTGCTCAAAACCCGCAAGCCCATCAAGCAAATTGCCGCCGAGGTGGGCTTTGCCAACGACAAGAGCTTCATGCGCGCTCTGCGCACATGGACTGGCCAAACCGCAGACCAAATTCGCGCCGCGCAAACAGGCGAGAATTTAAAAATTAGCCATCACTGATGCATTGCAAGCTTGCCATCAGCCAATTCGTCGATGATGGGCCAACGATAAGAAACAGGAGACACGCCAGATGAAATGGGCTTTGCTGTCAGACATTCACGCCAACCTACACGCGCTTGAGGCCTGCATGGCGCATGCACGCCAACAAGGCGTGGACAAATGGGCAATCTTGGGCGACATCGTGGGCTATGGCGGCGAGCCCTTGCCCGTGGTCGAAACCATCATGCAGCTGCACCACGAAGGCGCCGTGGTGCTGCAAGGCAACCACGACGCCATGGCTGTGTCACCACCACAGGCCGAGGGCAGCCTAGGCGCCATCGCCTCTGCTTGGACCTACCAACAACTGCCGCCCGCCTGCCGACGATTCTTGGCGCACATCCCGCTGACGCAGCGCATCGGCCACATGCTCTTGGTCCACGCCAGCGCGCACGAACCCAAAGACTGGCGCTACATCGACAACGAACGCAACGCCCAGCAGTGCTTAGACGCCGCGGCCAAAGATGATGCGCAAACCCATGTGTTTGTAGGCCACGTGCATCACCAAAGTCTGTACTACCAAGGTGCAGGTCGTGGGCTGATGTCGTTTGTACCAACCCCCGGCGTGCCTGTGCCGGTGATGCGTCACCGCTCCTGGATTGCCACCGTCGGCTCGGTTGGCCAACCGCGTGACGGCGACACACGCGCCATGTATGCCATTTACGACGACGTCAACAGCCGCATCACCTTTCACCGCGTGGCCTACGACCATGCAGCCGCGGCCAACGCTGTGCGCCGCGCAGGCTTGCCCGAATACTTTGCCTCGCGCTTGGAGGAAGGCCGTTGAAACGCATCGAACCTGGCACCCTGATTGACGGCTTTGAGGTAGGCCGCTGTATCCATGCCGGCGGCATGGCGCACATTTACGAAGTTCAACACGCCCCTGGGCCCGATGGCCAACGCCGTGAAGCTGAGTTCACGATGGCCATGAAGATTCCACGCATGACGGCAGGCGACGGGGCTGAAACCATTGTGAGCTTTGAGGTTGAGCTGACCATCATGCCTGCGCTCAGCGGCCCGCATGTACCGCGCTTTGTGGCCGCTGGCGATTTGAGCCGCACACCGTATTTGGTGATGGAGTACATCGAAGGCCACACCCTTGACCATTGGTTAGAGCGTGACGAACCGCTCGACCCCGCCACCATTGCCAAGCTCGGTTCTGCTGTTGCCAAAGCAGCGCACAGCTTGCACAAACAAAACGTGTGCCATCTCGACATCAAGCCTGCGAACGTGCTGATTCGGCCTAACGGACAAGCAGTATTTTTAGACTTCGGCTTGTCATGCCACGCGCACTACCCCGACTTGCTGGCCGAGGAAATGCGCAAGGCGGTGGGTTCACCCATCTGGATTGCCCCCGAGCAAGTGGTGGGCGTACGCGGTGACCCACGCAGCGATGTGTTTGCCATTGGCGTCATGCTCTACCAGCTCGCAACAGGTGAGACACCCTTTGGCGAGCCCGCCACCGCAGACGGTATGCGACAGCGCTTGTGGATGGACCCCACCCCACCGCGCAAACACCGCCCCGATGTGCCCGAATGGTTACAAGAAGTCATCTTGCGCTGCTTGGAGCCCGAGGCGCAACACCGCTACGGCTCGGCAGCGCTGCTGGCATTTGATTTGGATAACGTCGACCAAATCACCGTTACCCAACGCGGCCGGCAAATCGAAGGCACTGGCTTTTGGACCCACTTCAAACGTTGGCTTCGCGCAGCAGGCAAACACTACCAGCCCTCGCCGCTGCCATCGCGTCAGATTGAAGAAGTGCCCATCGTCATGGTGGCGGTTCCACACTACGACGTGACCGATGCCACGCTGTACTCGTTGCGCGAAGCGGTGGCGCGTTCCTTGGGCATTCGCCCCGGCGCACGCTTGGCGTGCGTGACAGTGATCTCGCCTGGCGACAGCAGTACTACCGACGCATCGCGCAGCGAAACCACGCTGCACCGCCAACACATCACGCGCATGCGGCAATGGGCTCAGCCACTCGATTTGACGCACCACCAAGCATCGTTTCATGTGCTTGAATCCAACGATGTGGCCGATGCCATTCTGCGCTATGCCCAAGGCAACGACGTCAACATGATCATCATGGGTGCCGCCACACACGGGCTGCAAGTGCAACGCTTTGTAGCGACCGTGCCCATCAAAGTCGCCATGGAAGCACCATGCACGGTGATCTTGGTGAAACAAAGCTTGCCGTTTGAGGCCCTGTCGCAAAGCCACGGATAAGTTTTCAGTAAGAAAAAGGTCAGTCGCATCGACGACACTCCCGCCCAAAGGCAGACAAACAACGCACCACATAAAAACCAAAGGTGCATTGGGGGTCTGCCTTTTTCGTTTTTGAAATAGGGAGAAAAACAATGAGTGATCCAGTGGTCGACAAGATCCAGAACCACCCAAAGTACCAAGAACTGCGCGCTAAGCGTGGTGGCTTTGGCTGGTTCCTCGCCGTGTTGATGTTGGTCGTGTACTACGGCTACATCGCACTTATCGCGTTCAACAAACCTTTCCTCGCACAACCTATCGGTGCTGGCGTGACCACCGTGGGCATTCCACTGGGCATGGGCGTCATCGTGTTCACGATCGTGATCACCGGCATCTACGTGCGTCGCGCCAACAGCGAATACGACGCATTGACGAAAGAGATCTTGAAGGACGCGACCCAATGAACAAACACATTCTTTTGAGCGCGCTCGCGCTCTTGGCTAGCGGCACTGTTTTGGCTGCTGGTGCGGACTTGGGCGACACCGCCAAGCAAGCCACCAACTGGACCGCCATTGCCATGTTTGGCCTGTTTGTGGCCGGCACACTTTGGATCACCAAATGGGCTGCGGCCAAAACCCGCTCAGCGGCCGACTTCTACACCGGCGGTGGCGGCATCACGGGTTTTCAAAATGGTTTGGCCATTGCGGGCGACTACATGTCGGCGGCTGCCTTCTTGGGCATTTCGTCTGCGGTCATGGCCAGTGGCTATGACGGCTTGATCTACTCCATCGGCTTTCTGGTCGGCTGGCCCGTCATCACCTTCTTGATGGCCGAGCGCCTGCGCAACTTGGGCAAGTTCACTTTTGCCGACGTGGCAGGCTACCGCTTTGCCCAAACGCCCATTCGCGCCTTTGCTGCCTCTGGCACTTTGGTGGTGGTGGCGTTTTATTTGATCGCGCAAATGGTCGGTGCTGGCCAACTCATCAAACTCTTGTTTGGTTTGGACTACGCCTATGCCGTGGTCATCGTCGGCGTGCTGATGATGGTGTACGTGCTCTTTGGTGGCATGACCGCCACCACGTGGGTGCAAATCATCAAGGCTTGCATGTTGCTCTCGGGCGTGACCTTCATGGCCTTCATGGTTTTGATGGAATTTGGCTTCAGCCCTGAAGCCTTGTTTGCCAAAGCCGTGGCCGTGAAAACCGCTGTGGCCGTCAACGCCAAAGAAGCCGCCATTGCAGCTGCCACCGCATCGGCCGCTGCTGCGGCAACGCCTGAGGCTGTGGAGGCCGCGTCTGCCGCGCTGGCCAAAGCCAACGCCATGGACCCCGAGAAAATCGGCTTGGCCATCATGGGCCCTGGTGGCTTCATCAAAGACCCCATCTCTGCCATTTCGTTTGGCATGGCTTTGATGTTTGGTACCGCTGGTTTGCCACACGTGCTCATGCGCTTCTTCACCGTGCCCGATGCGAAAGAAGCCCGCAAGTCGGTGCTGTGGGCTACCACCTGGGTGGGCTACTTCTTCATCTTGATCTTCATCATCGGCTTTGGCGCGATCACCTTGGTGCTCACCAACCCCGAGTTGGCTGACGTGGCCAAAGGCGCCATCAAAGGCGGCGCTGGCACAGCCAACATGGCTGCGGTGCTGGTGGCCAAAACCGTGGGCGGCAACGTGTTTTACGGCTTCATCTCGGCTGTGGCGTTTGCCACCATCTTGGCCGTGGTGGCGGGCTTGACCTTGTCGGGCGCGTCTGCTGTGTCACACGACTTGTATGCCACGCTCATCAAAGGCGGTAACGCCGACAGCGCCTCTGAGCTGCGCGTGTCACGCATCACCACCATCGTGCTGGGCGTCATCGCTGTGAGCTTGGGCATTGCGTTTGAAAAACAAAACATTGCCTTCATGGTGTCGTTGGCGTTTGCCATTGCAGCCTCGGCCAACTTCCCTGTTTTGTTCCTCTCCATCTTGTGGAAAGGTTGCACCACACGCGGCGCTGTGATTGGTGGCTTCTTGGGCCTGGCCTCGTCCGTCACGTTGACTTTCCTCTCACCAGCGGTGTGGGAAGTGACCTTGGGCAACCCCAAAGGCTCGGCTTGGTTCCAATACAGCTCGCCAGCGCTGTTCTCGATGAGCTTGGCCTTCATCGGCATTTGGCTGTTCTCCATCACGGACCGCAGCAAACAAGCCCAACAAGAACGCGAAGCCTTTGCCGCACAACAAGTGCGCTCAGAAACAGGCTACGGCGCGTCGGGGGCATCGGGCCACTGATTGCCGCTTGTTGCGTCACGCAAATAAAAAACCGGGCCTTGTGCCCGGTTTTTTTATGGTGGTTACGCCAGCAACCTAAACGCGTTCATGTGCTCAAACACATGCACCGCCCCCGCGTCGCTTAACACTACTGGGTTAGCCCCCGCAGGTGCATAGCCCCACACCGTCGCCCCGGCGGCAACACCAGCGGCGACGCCGATGGGCGTGTCTTCCACCACCAAACAACGCGTGGGGTCGGCATGCAAATGCGCAGCGGCGGCCAGGTATACGTCGGGGAAGGGTTTGCTGCGCGGGGTTTCGTGGCCGCTGAAGATGCGGCCTTTGAACAGCTCGGCCAAGCCTACGCGCTGCAACATCATCTCAACCTTGTAGCGGTCTGCGCCCGAGGCCACGGCAATGCGCCCTTCGCACTGTGCGTGCCAGTACTGCACAGCTTCGAGTGCGCCGTCGATGAGGGTGATTTCGTTTTCTAAACGGATGTTGCGGCGGCGGTAAAACTCGTCCATGAACGCGTCGGTGAGTGGCTTGCCGGTGTGGCGCTCAATCAGCTCTGCGCGGCTGCGCACGGTGTGACCCACAAACTGCGCCATGCACTCGGCCAAGCTCAAGCGCCAGCCGTTTTCTTCCAGCATGTCGCGCAGCGCACCGCAGGTGATGGCTTCGCTGTCAACAAGCACGCCATCGCAATCAAACAAAACGGCTTCAAATGTCATGCGCGGATTATCAGGACTGATCACCATCCACATAGAGCCAACGCACGTCCTCGCGCACAAAGCGGCTGCGCTCGTGCAGACGCACGGCCCTGCCTTGCAGACGGTAGCGGGCAACAAACTCCACCTCGGCGGTGTCTGCGCCTGTGGCCTTGTGTTCGCGCACCTCTAGCCCTAACCATTTGGTGGCTTCGTCAAAGTCGAGCGACGCGGGGCGTGTGGTGCTGTGCCAGGTGTTCAGCAAGTAATCGGCACGTTCCAACACAAAGGCGCTGTAGCGCGAGCGCATGAGGTGCTCGGCATCGGGCGCGGGGGCAGTGCTGAAGTGGTCGACAAAACGGCCGCAGCAATCGGCGTAGGCAGCTGGGCGTTTCTTGGCATCCACGCGCCCGCAGGGGCAAGCTGCTGAGGCGCTCATGTGAGCCATCAAGCCAACGCGCGTTGGATGATGATTTTTTGCACGTCGCTGGTGCCTTCGTAAATTTGGCACACGCGCACGTCGCGGTAGATGCGCTCCACGGGGAAGTCGCTCACCACGCCGTAGCCGCCCAGGGTTTGAATGGCGATGCTGCAAACTTTCTCGGCCGTTTCGCTGGCAAAGAGTTTGGCCATGGCGGCTTCTTTCAAGCAGGGCAAGCCCGCGTCGCGCAAGGTGGCGGCGTGGTACATGAGTTGACGTGCGGCTTCGAGTTGCGTGGCGCACTCGGCCAAGCGAAAGCCCACGGCTTGGTGGTTGAAGATGGCGGTGCCAAAGCTCACGCGGTCTTTGCTGTATTGCAAGGCCACATCAAACGCGCTGCGGGCCATGCCAATGCTTTGCGCGGCAATACCAATACGCCCGCCTTCCAAAGCAGACAGAGCAATCTTGTAGCCCTCCCCCTCTGCGCCAATCAGGTTCTCGGCGGGGATGCGGCAGTTGTCAAAGTTGATTTGCGCGGTGTCGCTGCTGTGTTGGCCAAGCTTATCTTCCAAGCGGGCCACGTGATAGCCGGGGGCGTTGGTGGGCACGATGAAAGCGCTCATGCCTTTTTTGCCAGCGCCCTTATCGGTCACGGCAATGACGATGGCCACATGGCCGTTTTTGCCACTGGTGATGAACTGCTTCACGCCGTTGATGACGTACTCGTCACCCTCTTTGGTGGCGGTGGTGCGCAAGGCGGAGGCGTCAGAGCCCACGTGTGGCTCGGTCAAACAAAACGCGCCAAGCATGTGGCCTTGGGCGAGTTCGGTGAGCCATTTCTTTTTCTGCGCGTCGTTGCCGTAGCGCATGAGGATGGCGTTCACAGGGCAGTTGGTCACGCTGATGGCTGTGCTCACGCCGCCGTCGCCAGCGGCGATTTCTTCCAACACCAAGGCGAGGGTGAGGTAGTCCAAGCCTGCACCGCCTAATTCTTCGGGCACGCAAATGCCATAGGCACCGAGCGCGGCCAAGCCTTTGTGCACCTCGTGCGGGAAGGTGCTGTCTTTGTCCCACTGCGCGGCATGGGGCCAAATTTCTTGCTGGGCAAAGTCGCGCACCGCGTCGCGAATCATGGTTTGGTCGGGGGTGAGCAACATGGCTGTGTCCGTTTCAAAGTGAAGGGGTAAGCAGCATCACCACGCGATGGTGCTACCGTCAAAAGACAAAAACTGGCCCGCGTGTTCGGGCGTGAGGTGCGCGAGGGTGTGGCGTATGCCTGTGACCGACTGCTCGACCGTGAGCGTGGCGTTGGCCCCGCCCATGTCGGTTTGCACCCAGCCTGGGTGCAGCGCCACAATGCGCGCTTGGGGGTAAGCGGGTTGCGCGGTGCGCACCACCATGTTGAGCGCAGCTTTGCTGATGCGGTACAGCGCCGCATCGCTGCTGCGTGTGCCTTGCAAGCTGCCCATGACGCTGCTGACAAAGGCCAGCACGCCGTTGGCATCTTCCACTTTGGTGGCGATTTGCGGCAAGGCCATCATGGCGCCCATGACGTTGGTGTGCATCACACGGTCAAACGCTTGCTGCGTGGGCACCGCGTCGATGCTGGCGTGGTCGATAACGCCAGCCACATACAAGGCGACGTCGATTTTTTCGCCATCGAGCATCCAGTCGAGGCCGCTCACGCTCATGGGGTTGGCCACATCCACGCGCAAGGCTTGAGCACCCAAACTTTTGAGCAAGGCCAAGCCTGCCTCGTCACGCGCTGTGGCAAGGACGCGCCAGCCCTCAGCGAGGTACTGGCGCACCAGCTCTAGGCCAATGCCACGCGATGCGCCGATGACGAGGGCGGTGTGCATTCAGCTCACACGAGTTCGAGTGCGACAGCCGTGCCTTCACCGCCGCCAATGCACAAGGTGGCCACGCCTTTTTTGAGGCCACGTGCTTTGAGCGCGTGAATGAGCGTGACCATGATGCGTGCGCCCGATGCGCCAATGGGATGTCCCAAGGCACAGGCGCCGCCGTTGACGTTGACTTTGTCGTGCGGCACTTTGAGGTCGTGCATGAGGGCCATGGGCACCACGGCAAAGGCTTCGTTGACTTCCCACAGGTCCACGTCTTCCACTTTCCAGCCGGCTTTGGCCAAGGCTTTTTCGGTGGCGCCCACGGGGGCGGTGGCAAACCACTCAGGCTCTTGCGCGTGGGTGGCGTGGCTGACGATGCGGGCCAGTGGCTTGCAGCCCAATTTCTTGGCGGTGCTTTCGCGCATCAACACCATAGCGGCGGCCCCGTCGTTGATGGACGAGCTAGAGGCCGCGGTGACGGTGCCGTCTTTTTTGAACGCGGGCTTGAGCGATGTGATTTTGTCGAGCTTGACTTTGCCTGGGCCTTCGTCAATCGACACCACGGTTTCGCCTGCACGGGTTTTGACACTGACAGGCGTAATTTCAGCTTGGAACGCACCCGACTCAATGGCAGCCTTGGCACGCTGCACGCTGGCAGTGGCAAAGGCGTCTTGCGCTTCGCGTGTGAAGTTGTATTTGGCCGCGCAGTCTTCACCAAAGGTGCCCATGCTGCGGCCGGGTTCGTAGGCGTCTTCCAAACCGTCGAGCATCATGTGATCGTAAATTTTGTCGTGGCCCAAGCGGTAGCCGCCACGGCCTTTGAGCACGAGGTAGGGCGCGTTGGTCATGCTCTCCATGCCACCTGCCACCAACACATCGTGTGTGCCAGCCAACAGCATGTCGTTGGCAAACATGGCAGCACGCATACCCGAGCCACACATCTTGGACAACGTAACAGCGCCAGCCGATTTGGGCAAGCCGCCTTTGAACGCCGCTTGGCGTGCAGGGGCTTGGCCTTGGCCGGCCATCAAGCAGTTGCCAAACAAAACTTCGGTCACCAGCTCGGGCGAAATGCCTGCGCGTTCGACGGCGGCTTTGATGGCCGCACCACCCAAGTCGTGGGCCGAGAGGCTAGAAAAATCGCCCTGAAAGCTGCCCATGGGCGTGCGTGCAGCGCTGACGATGACAACGGGGTCTGCGTGAGTGGTCATGTGAAAAGTCTCCTTGAGTTGAATCAATCACGCAGGCAGCTTAGCCCCCGCGTGGGTAACGCTTGAGTGCGTTGCGGAACACGTCCATCACCTCACCGGCGTGGCTCATGCTCACGCCCAGGTCTTTGGCAATGCCGTCTTTGAGCCCATAGCACCAGCCGTGCACCGACACTTTTTGGCCACGGGCCCAAGCGTCTTGCAACACGTTGCTCAGCGCGACGTTGCCCACTTGTTCGATGACGTTCATCTCGCACAACACGTCTTCTTGCACGGGCACGGGCAAGTGGTCTATGCGGCGACGATGGCGAATCTTCACGTCATGCACATGGCGCAACCAGTTATCGGCCAAGCCCACGCGTGCACCGCGCAAGGTGGCCAACACACCGCCGCAGCCGTAGTGACCCACCACCAAAATGTGTTCAACCTTCAAGAAGTCCACCGCGTATTGAATGACCGACAGCGCATTCAAGTCAGAGTGCACCACCACGTTAGCGATGTTGCGATGCACAAACACTTCGCCTGGTTCTAGGCCTGTGATTTGGTTGGCAGGCACACGGCTGTCGGAGCAGCCAATCCACAAGTACTTGGGGTTTTGTTGCTGCGACAAATGCGTAAAAAAGCCGGGCTGCTCGCGCTCCATGCGCGTGGCCCACTCGCGGTTGTTGTCAAAAAGGTGTTGTAGTGAATGTGGCATGTTTTATTTCCCCCTTGTGCCAGTTGAAGGCCTATTGAACTGATCCGACCCTCATGCAGTACGGGGTGGGATTTGCCTACATTGTCTCGGCAAACAGCTCTCGGCCAATCAGCATGCGGCGAATTTCGCTGGTGCCTGCGCCGATTTCGTACAGCTTGGCATCGCGCCACAAACGGCCCAGTGGGTATTCGTTGATGTAGCCGTTGCCGCCAAAAATTTGCACGCCTTCGCCGGCCATCCATGTGGCTTTTTCGGCGGTCCACAAAATGACAGACGCGCAGTCTTTACGCACTTGGCGCACGTGGTCGGTACCCAGCATGTCGAGGTTTTTGGCCACGGTGTAGGCAAAGCTGCGTGCGGCTTGCAGCACGGTGTACATGTCGGCCACTTTGCCTTGAATGAGTTGGAACTCGCCAATGCTTTGACCGAACTGCTTGCGGTCGTGGATGTAGGGGATGACGTTGTCCATGACCGATTGCATGATGCCCAAAGGGCCGCCGGTGAGCACAGCACGTTCGTAGTCCAAACCGCTCATCAACACTTTGGCGCCCATGTTGAGGCCACCCAAAATGTTTTCAGCTGGCACCTCGACGTTTTGGAACACCAGCTCACCGGTGTGGCTGCCGCGCATGCCCAGCTTGTCGAGCTTTTGCGCGATGCTGAAACCCTTCATACCCTTCTCGATCAAGAAGGCGGTGACGCCACGTGCGCCCAGCTCGGGTTCGGTTTTGGCATAGACCACCAAGGTGTCGGCGTCGGGGCCGTTGGTGATCCACATCTTGTTGCCATTGAGCAGGTAGTAGCCGCCTTTGTCTTCAGCTTTGAGCTTCATGCTGATGACGTCAGAGCCTGCGCCGGGTTCAGACATGGCCAAGGCGCCCACGTGTTCGCCGCTGATGAGTTTGGGCAAGTACTTGGCGCGTTGCGCATCGGTGCCGTTGCGTTTGATTTGGTTCACGCACAAGTTGCTGTGTGCGCCGTAGGAGAGGCCCACGCTGGCTGATGCGCGTGAAATTTCTTCCATGGCCACCATGTGTGCGAGGTAGCCCATGTTGGCGCCGCCGTATTCTTCGCCCACGGTGATGCCGAGAACGCCCAAGTCACCCATCTTGCGCCACAGGTCCATGGGGAATTGGTCGTCGTGGTCAATCTGTGCCGCACGTGGCGCGATTTCGGCTTGCGCAAATTCGCGCACTGCATCGCGCAAGGCGTCGATGTCTTCACCGAGTTGAAAGTTGAGTCCGGGCATGTTGTGCATGTGTGTCTCCTGAGGGTTGTCTTAGTAGGTTTTGGCCACGGTGGCCAAGGTTTGTTGCATGAGGGCGCAGGGCGATTCGCCGCCATCGTCATCGAGGTGCACCACCTCGGCGGTGGTGATGATGAGGCGCTTGCCCGCGCGCACCACATGGCCGCGTGCGCGCAACTCGCCGCCAGAGAAAGCAGCGAGGAAATTGATCTTGTATTCGACGGTAGTGACCTCTTGGCCCTCTGCCGCCATGGTCAAACCGGCGTAGCCTGCCGCAATGTCGGCCAACGCGCCCATGGCGCCGCCGTGGTAGCCGCCTTGTTGTTGGGTGACGCGCTCGGAGTACGGCAAGGCAATTTCAACTTCACCAGGCGCCACCGACACGATGCGCGCACCGAGGTGCTGCATCATGCCTTGGCGCACAAAGCTGGCTTCGATGCGGGCGTGCAACTCTGGGTGGGCGCTGGCGGCGGTCATGCCTTACTCGCTTTCGCAGGCTTAGCCACGGGTTTGACGGGCTTCTCGCCTTGCTTGGCCAGCAAGGCACGGGCTTCTTTTTCGTGGGCCTTGACCTCGTCGAGGTTGGCTTGAATCTCGGCCATTTGCGCTTCGAGTTCACGTTTGTGCGCATCGAGCACGACCAAAAACTTTTGCAGCTGCGGGCCGGTGTCGCGCGGGCTGTCGTACATGTCGATCAGGTCCTTGGCCTCGGTCAGCGACAAGCCCAAACGCTTGGCGCGCAAGGTGAGCTTCAAGCGCGTGCGGTCGCGGTGGCTGTACACGCGGTTACGACCGCCGGGGCCAGAGCGCTCGGGCTGTAACAGGCCCATGTCTTCGTAAAAACGAATGGCTCGCGTGGTGAGGTCAAACTCACGCGCTAGATCGCTGAGGGAATAGGTGGTGGCCATGATTTCTTGTTTACGTTTACGTAAACGTCAATTATGGCGATTTTTTTCCAAATTCCAAGTCAAGACCACGGGGGTAAGGGTTCATCCTTAAGAACACGTCGGCGCTGGGCATAGTCGGGCATCACGCTTTGCACGGTTTCCCAAAAACGCGGGCTGTGATCCATCACACGCAAATGGCTGAGCTCATGGGCCACGACGTAGTCGATCACGTCACGCTTGTGGTGCACCAAGCGCCAGTTCAGCCGAATGGCCCCGTTGGCACTGGCGCTGCCCCATCGCGTGGCAGCGCTGCTGAGTGACACCTTGTGCCATTGCACGCCCAACTGCGGCGCGAAGTGGTTGAGCCGCTCCACAAACAAAGCTTTGGCTTGACGCATGAGCCATGCTTGCACGGCATCGCGGATTTGTTGGGGCTCGGCGTTGAGCGGAAGGCCTAGACGCAAGGTATGTAGCAAGGGCGCTGTTGCTTGCACACTGTCTTGCATGCCGGCATCTGCACAGATAGAACGCACATCGCCACCGTGCAGCGACTGTGCAGGCTCAAACTGTGCACTGTTCTTTTTAAGCGTGCTGCTTGAGTCAAGCACCACTTTCAGCTGGTCGCCCAAATACGGCAACACCACACCATCTGCCCACACGATACGTGCGGCGCCGAGTTGCTGTTGACGCTCTTGCATCTCGACCAACTTGCGCGCAATCCAATCGGCTTTTTCGCGCAACGCAGATTCCACTTCACCTAATGTGACCCAACGCGGAGCACTCACCTCTAGGCCATCAGGCCCGATCGCCATGCCAATGGTGCGGCGCTTGCCGCGCCGAAAGGCATACGCCACATCGGTCGTACCGAGTTGGATACGGCGTGTGGCGCGAGGGTGGGCATAGTGAGCCTTGGGCAATACCTGCCCCAGTGGTTCCGACGGCATGTGTGGGCCATGCAGCGCAGGCACTTGCGGTAAGGCGTTGACATCGCGGTGCAAGCCGCCCATCAAGCTTTGCGGCTTGAGTCGCTTGGGTTGGCGAGGCTGGCGTTTTTTGGGGTTGGGTCGCTTGTCTGCGCCGAGCCCTTGCAGGGCTTTGGTAGTCGCCCCATCGAACATGTCGAGCACGAGTTGCAAGAAGCGGCTCATGCGCGTGCGCTCAGTGTTGGCCGGTGTAGGCCTCGGGGTCGAGGCGGTGCATTTCGGCCTCGATCCAGGTTTCGACTTCGCGCATCAGCTCGTCGGCATCACGGCCCGCACTGGGAATGGGTTTGCCAATCGAGACATCCACGACGCCAGGGGTTTTGATGAAGGCTCTGCGTGGCCAGCATTTGGCCGAAGTCACTGCCACAGGAATGACCGGCGCCCCCGTGGCAATGGCCAAGCGTGTGCCGCCTGTTTTATAGCTGCCGCGCTCGCCACGAGGAATGCGCGTACCTTCGGGGAACATGATGACCCACACACCTCTGTCAAGCAAAGCCTGCCCCTGCTCCACCACTTTGGCAAAAGCCTTGGCGCGTTGGCTACGGTCGATGTGAATCATGTCCAAACTGCCGATAGACCAGCCGAAAAAAGGCACGTACAACAGTTCTTTTTTGAACACGTAGGCCAAGGGGTGCGGCATGATGGCCGGCATCAAAAACGTTTCGTACGTGGACTGATGCTTGACCAACAAAATGGCGGGGCTGGTTTCACCCACGGGCAAGTTATCTTGGCCTTGCACCTCGTAGCGAATGCCCATGATGACGCGCGCAGCATCGATGCTGAGTGTGAGCCACTTTTGCGCAATGGCATAACGCACATTGCCTTTGGCGCCCAATAAACGCGCCACCAAAATGGCCAAGGTGTAAGGGATGATCGTGACGAACATGAACGCCATGTGCAGCGTTGAACGAAGCATAGGCATCATGCGTGGACTCCTGACTGAGACAGCAACCAGTCGGCAAATGCGCCCAGGTCATCGTGCGCCAAAGTGCCTTGAGGGAAGTCTGCTGGCAGAGGTTGGCCCTTTAGCTTTTCGCCTTTGCCTGTATGCACCAAGTGCGTAGCGCAACCGACAGCAGCGCCTGCTTGCAAGTCGCGCAGCGAATCGCCTACGGTGTGCACGCCTTTGAGATCCATGCCGTAGCGCTCGCCGATTTGCTCGTAAAGGCCGGGCAATGGCTTGCGGCAGTTGCATGTTTCTTCTGGACTGTGTGGGCAGTAAAACACGGCGTCAATGCGACCACCCACAGCAGCCAAGAGCTTGTGCATCTTGGTATGCATGGCGTTCAGCGCAGCCACATCAAACAAGCCACGGCCCAAACCAGATTGGTTGGATGCCACCACCACACGCCAGCCGGCGTGGTTCAAACGCGCAATCGCTTCGAGGGCTCCGGGCAAGGGAATCCACTCTTCGGCAGATTTGACGTAGTCGTCGCTGTCGCAGTTGATGGTGCCGTCGCGATCGAGGATGACGAGTTTGGTTTGCATGGCTAGGCGTTGGTTTTAAGACGCGAGAGCTGACAAGTCGGCCACGCGGTTCATGGCTTCGTGCAGCTTCTTGAGCATGCCTTGGCGGTTCAAACGCAAGTCCATCTCTTCGGCGTTGACCATGACGTCGTCAAAGAACGCATCGACGGGCGAGCGCAATGTGGCCAAGGTTTGCAGCGATGCGGTGTAGTCGCCCGCGTTGAACTGCGCTTCGGATTCAGGCAACAGCTTTTGCATGACGGTGTACAACGCCTGTTCGGCATCTTCTTTGAACAAGGCGGTGTTGACATGTGCGTCGACCTCACCCGCTTTTTTGAGCACGTTGCCGATGCGCTTATTGGCGGCGGCCAAGGCTGGGCTTTCTGGCAATGCAGCGAAGGCGCGAACAGCGGTGAGGCGCTTGGCCACATCGCTCAAACGTTGTGGGCGCAAGGCCAACACGGCTTCGACTTCTTGCGCTGAGTAGCCTTGCTCGCGCAGGCCGCCAGAGAGACG
>JACCDR010083723.1_pt1 | contig 26371 bp, 22 predicted proteins | sample 7446431 | NCBI WGS metagenome assembly JACCDR01 (sample SAMN15323443, study PRJNA562643) | freshwater metagenome | isolation source: river surface water | place: USA:Blue River Watershed | collected 2017-08-17 | reverse complement strand
GGCCGCCCCGCTTTTCTCTACCTAGTCTAAAAACTAATTTTCATCAGTTTCAAAACTCTCAACATCGCCACACTCTAGAGCTTCATCATCATCTTCATCTTCGTATTCTACACACAATCGGAAGAAGTGTTCGGTATCATCATCTAGACCAGTAATAGTGACACTAAAGTCATCTTCATCGTCAAAGCTACTGTCTACCACTGTCTTGCGGAGATTGTCTCCATCGGTGTCGATATCACCATATGAATCTTCATCTGAGGCATCTTCCACTTGATCTTCATCTTCACCGTAAACGAAGAAGACATAACCATCGTCAGCATCTTGCATATCGACCTCTCCGTTTAGCTCAGCGCTGCTTTCATCTACATCGTCAGCTTCGTCAGTGGTGACGGCTGGTACATCTTCATCGTCGTCATCATCATCGTCATCGTCGTCACTACTTGAAATACGGAATGAGCGAACTACACCTTCAGCATAGTCACCATCTTCGTCTTCAGCCACAGCGCGGTAATAATAAGTACGGTTGCTATCAATATCGTCAGCAAACAATGAGAAGTCTTCATCATCGTTGTCATCTAGATTAAGTGAAGGTGTACTGTATGGCAAAGCATAAGAAGTACCATATTCAAACCACACACGCGCTTCGTCTTCATTGTTGAAATCAATTTCGCCATGTAGTTCGACAGTATGACTATCTTCGCGACTGGCGGTACCAGTAAAGATATCTACATCTGCCTTATCACTAGGCGCTGGAGCACCACTACCACCCTGTATAGCAGCCAATTGAGCCTTTAGTTGTGCTAAAAGCATTTGATAATACGCAATTTGTGCTTGCGTAGCTGTAGCAGCCTGCGCCGCTGGAGCTACACCAAGCAACATCGCTACACACAAACCACCCACCACGAATTGTTTGATATTTTTCATATGGCTGCATTATATCACACTTCAGTAAAAAAGTAAAGTAAAATGAGCCTTATAAATAAGGCTCATTTTACGACACTGCTAGGCTACTTGGCCTGCCACGCTGTATCTTGGCGTACTAGCAAGTTTGGCGCCTCCTCGGGCTTTTGCATAATTTCCTCGACCACTTTCTCTGCTCTTACCCCTTGCGAGCCTTTGACTAAGACAATATCCCCTGGTTGTAGCATTTGCTGCAACTCTTTTCCAGCCTTCACCGAATCTTCGTACTGCCAGACATCTTTTTCTGGTAAACCATGTTCCAAAGCCCCTTCGGCGGTCTTGCGTGAGCGGATACCGACAGTCAAAAGCAGGTCGACTGAATTGGCTGCTATCTCCCCAATTCTTTCATGTTCTCGGGTAGAAAACTGGCCGAGTTCCAACATATCACCCAAGACCGCAATTTTTCGTTTAAAGCCACGCAACTCTCGCAGAGTAGTGAGTGCCGCTTCGGCAGCGATAGGTGAAGAGTTATAGGTGTCATCAATAATACAACTACCTTTAATACCCTGCATCACTCGCATACGCCCCGGTGGCGGAACGTGATTTAGCAAAGCTTCAGCTACTTCACTAAGTGAAATATCAAACTGGCTCGCTACCGCCGCAGCTGCGGCATAAGTGTAGCTGTTTTGTATACCGACAGTACCGTATACCTTTACTGATACCTTTTCCTCGAGATGACTGAGTTCAAAAGTAGAACCAACCGGCACATCATCGTGATAAACAATCGAGTCGGCCGAAGCAGTAAAGTGAGTCGGGGCGTAGCGACCAAAGCCAAAGCTTGCCTGCCTAACACCCTCAACTGCTGCCAAGAGCTTTGGATCATCGTGATTATAGATAAACACACCATCAGTTTTAAGAGCAGCGACTAGTTGTAACTTTTCCTCAGCGACCGCTTCTGGCGAACTAAAATATTCCACATGCACTGGCACATCGGGGAGACGAGTAATCACGACAATGTCTGGCTTTAGCCACGCGGTGAGCGACTTCATATCCCCCGGCCTATCGACACCAGCTTCAAGCACCAAGACTTCGGGATACTGACGACTAAATAGAGCGATAAAAATGCCTTCTATCAAATTCCATAGCCACAAAATGGGATTGTCCCAAGCATTTGGCAGACCAAGGACTGATAGCGGTACCCCGATATCTGAGTTGAAACTTTTTTCACTCTTCCGAGTACGACGATGATTTTTGAGCACACTAAAAATTGCGTCTTTGGTCGAGGTCTTTCCAACGCTACCTGTGATAGCGATGATAAAAGGCTTTTTGCGTCGCAGCAAAATAGCTGCTTCAAAGGTAAGGATTGAAACAACAATACGTTTAAAGAATGATTTCATAAGTCTTAACGATCGGGTGGTAGATTGTAATAATTAATCAAAAAGGTGGCCAAATCCATAAAAGGGTCGGTGAGAGTTTCCGAAGCGTACTTTACCCCTTTTGGCTCTACAGTATACAAGAAAACTAAGAATTGTGGGTCATAGGCTGGAAAATAGCCAAAAAATGAGTGTAAATATCTATCTTCGTAATAGCCTCCGCCATTGGGGTCAGCGATCTGAGCCGTACCTGTCTTGGCGGCAATAGTATGATGTGGCAATGCGACCTTACCACCACGCAGAGCGTCATCAACCACCGTCGTCAACATACGAGAAATAGTCTCACTAGTCTCAGGAGTAAACACCTGCGCTCCTTCTGGATAATTTATATCTTTGACAGTTCCGTCTTCATATTCAATTTTAGCGACCAAATGCGGAGTGACCAAATGTCCTCCATTACCTAAAGTAGCCAAGGCGCGTGCTGTCTCTATCGGTGTCATAGCAATACCCTGCCCAAATGAGGCTGTGGCATATTCTACTTCACGCGGCGACTCTAGATTGTTGACCAAGCCTTTCACCTCACTAGGCAGATCGATACCAGTCTCACTACCGAGTTTTAGATTTAGAAAATATTCACGAAAGCGGGTGTGTCCCAAAAGCTTCACGATATGAGCCACACCGGTATTTAGAGACTGATTGAGCACCTCTTGCATGGAGACAGTGCCACGACCTTTACCGTCGTAGTTTTTGATCGTAAAGGTATTGAGCTCCAAAAAGCCAGCATCGTAGTAGGTGGACTGAGGCGTAATCACCCCAGCATCCAATCCAGCCGCTACAGTAAGCGGCTTAATGATCGAACCCATTTCATACACACTTTCGACTAAAGGATTTTGAAATTCGTCAATCGAAACATCATCACGGTTATTCAAATCGTAGGTAGGAATAACATTGAGGGCATAGATCTCGCCTGTTTGCGGATTGATAATAATGCCGCCAGTTTGCTTGCTCTGATATTGCTCTTGTGTCTCACCGAGGATTCTATCGAGCATACGCGCTACGGTCGGTTCGATAGTAGTCACAATATCCCCTTCTTTGCTACTATCGGCATCAAAAACTAGAGTGCCTAGATTGCTAAAAATTTCCGCAAAGAAGTTTACCGACAAGGTAGTCTCATCGCGCTTTAAGACATCATCATAATAACTCTCAAGGCCGTACTTGCCACGCAACTCAGTACCATCATTGGTATAACCGATAAAGCCAATACTTCTTGCGCCCACTTCGTGCCCTGGATAATAACGCCACTGATTGCGATAGAGCATCACCCCATCGAGATCAAGAGCGTCTATTTCATCAGCTACTTCTTCGCTCAAACGCGTATCCACTTCTACATAAGTACGCTCTGGCAAAGTGGCTTTCTCCATAAAATCTTCGCGCGATATATGTGGCAGTTTGCTTCCGAGGGCAGCATAAAGAGCTTCAGCATCGGCAATCTGCTCAGGATTAAAAGCCAGCAGATAGCCAGCCTTCATGGAAGCGGCACCTACCTTCTCGCCATCTTTGGTAGTGAAATAAATAGTTCCTCTATCAAAAACATCCTGCGCTGTGTGCACATACTGACGATTGGCTCGCTCTTCATATGCTTCTCCTTGCATCACCTGTACCACATAGAGTCTCACTATCAAAAGTAAGCCTAGAAAAAATATAAAACCGGAAATAATGCGGATACGTTTAGTGGGCTTATGTCTCATAGGCCAGAGCAACTATTACTATTGTGCCGGCACAGACAATACCAAAGTTGGCGGTACACGATGTACAAAAATCTTATCATTTGTTTCAGAAAATGCATCAACATTAGCAATTTTCTCACTAACACCGTGCTGTGCTTCGATGTACTCTGCTTCTAGGCGAGCGATCTCACTGCGTAGATGATGCTCTTCTTGGCGCAACTCCTTACGCAAAACCACGTGTACCACAGACATGGACAAAAAGTACATATAAGCCACGACCAAAGCAAACAATAAAACAATCAAAGCACTAGCGTAGATGGTAGGCAGTTTATTTACTTTTGGTGCGACTCGGATGTTCATATTTAGGATTACGGTAATTTTTGAATAATTCTAAGTTTTGCGCTGCGGGCGCGTGGGTTTTGTTTCAATTCTTCACTGCTTGGTGTAATGGGTTTTTTGTTTACCAGTACACCCTTTTGATCATGTGTATAAGCACGGAAGGCTAGCTTCACGATGCGGTCTTCTAAACTATGGAAGGTGATGATGGCCAAGCGACCATTTGGGGCTAAGTGCGAGAAGGCGCTGGCGATAAAAGTCTCAAGGGATTCAAATTCGTCATTCACGGCAATGCGCAAACCTTGAAAGGTCTTGGTTGCTGGATTGGTTTTGCCGTGCTGTTTGACCACGCTTGCGACAATGTCTGACAGCTCTTTGCCGGTCGCGATACGTTTTTTCTTTCGCGCCTCGACAATCGCTCTCGCAATTTTCCGTGACTGCCTTTCTTCACCGTAGGCGTAGATGACATTTGCTATATCAGCTTCGTCCCAATCATTGACGATATCGGCAGCTGTGAAGGCGTAGTCCTCGGCTTGGCCGTAGGTCATAGAGAGCCCTGCCTCATCATTGAAAGAAAAGCCTCTGCCCTCTTCAATAAATTGATCCGTCCGCCAACCCAAGTCGGCTAAGATAGCATCGACTTCTGAAAGACTAAGTTCGCTTAGCACATTGTCTAACTGCCGGAAATTTTGGTGGACCAAGTTGATGGTCGCTTTTCCGGATAATGTAGCCTTGGCGTACACGATAGCTTTTTCATCAGCATCTAGGCCAATGTAGCGACCAGCTGCTCCGAGCCTGTCTAGGATCAGCTTCGCATGCCCACCCGCGCCCAAGGTAGCATCTACGACAACGCTCGCCGGTTTTAGGGCGAGCGCTTCGACAGCTTCTTGTTGTAATACGGTTATATGCTGCATAGCGCTTCTCCTAGTCAGGTCTAGAAATGGAACTCATTTCGTAGACCAGACTCCATAGTTATGAAGAGGTCGGGGTGGATCTAGAGGACGCCTATCTCGCCAAGCTTTTCTGCCAAAGCATCAGCTTGTGATTCGATACGGGTCGTATACTCTGTCCATCGCTTCTCATCCCAAATTTCTACACGATCATGGACTCCGGCTAAGACGACTTTGGTGTCGAGTTTAGCGAAATCCTTCAAAAAATCTGGAACGAGAATACGTCCAACTGAATCTACCTCTACCTCTACAGCTCCGGATAAAAAGAAGCGGTTGAAACTTCGCGTGTCCGCTGAACCGAGTGGGAGTTGACCGATTTTGTCGGTAATCTTCTCCCACTCGCGTTGCGGATACACAAAGAGACAGTTATCAAGTCCTCTGGTGACTACAAGCGTGCTCCCAAGTTCCCCCCGCCATTTAGACGGTAGGGACAGCCGTTTCTTAGGATCCAACGTATGCTTGTATTCTCCAATTAACATAAACTTGATAGTTTCCGAAGCTTGTCTGGAAACCGACCACAACCAGTGGAGTGGTTACGGCGGGTTTCCAAACAAGCTGTGGATCTGTCTACCTTCCTTACGGAAAGTATACCACTATCTCCCACCACACGTACACTATACACCACTTCATCCCACCCACAAGCCACTTGTGCACACATTTGGTGGATAAGTGATAAATTAACCATTGAGAAATTAAAAAAGCGGCGCTTTTGGCGCCGCTTTTTTAATTTTTCTTTTCTATTTTCAATCTTCTCTTTTCAATTTTCCTTATTATCCTTCGCAGGCAATGCAATCACTATCTGGTGGATTGTTGGTGGTAGATTCTTTTGTCTCTAGTCTTGGCTTCATTAGTGGGAACATCTGTGTCTCGCGCAGTGGCAAGCCGGCCAAAAAAGCAAAGAGTCTGTCGCCAAAACCGTAACCGCAAGTTGGTGGCATTCCGTATTCGAGCATCTCGACAAATTCCCAGTCGGCCATCATAGCTTCTTCATCGCCAGCATCAAGGAGAGCCTTCTGCACTTCAAAGCGTGCGCGCTGATCGTCTGGATCATTGAGCTCACTGTAGCCACGCCCGACTTCGCTCCCTGCAATAATCGGTTGGAACATTTCTACAGTCTCAGTACCAGGACGAGTTTTAGCCAGTGGCGCAACCAGCTTTGGATGATTGATAAGAAAAGCCGGACCAGCGATCTGCTTGCGGCAATACTTCCAAAGAGTGTCTGTGAGACGCTCACGATTTTGTCCTTCGTACTTTACTCCAAGCTCTGCTAATCTTGCTTCCATTTCTGCCTCGGTTGCAGTGTGTATATCGATACCAGTTTTTTCTTTGATGGTGTCAGTATAATCGATTTCTGTCCAATCATCTGCCAAGTCAAAGGTGTGGCCGCGCATTTCGAATTTTGTTTTACCAAATACTTCGGTAGCAATAGTTCGATAGAGATCACGGACAAAAGCCATACCATCGCGATAATCGGCATAAGCCCAATAGAATTCTAGATTGGTGAATTCTTGCAAATGCTCAGGACTACTGCCTTCATTGCGATAAGCTCGGCCAATTTCAAAGGTCTTTGGGTAACCAGCGGCCATGAGACGTTTCTGCCAGAGTTCACCAATACAGATGCGCATATAGACCGGCATATCATAATCATTGTGCCAAGTCTTGAAAGGCCGAGCCTCAGCGCCGCCAGTGGTCACTTCGATGGTCGGTGTCTCCACTTCAAGGAAACCATGATCCACCATAAACTTTCTGGTCACCTCCCAAAATTTCGCCTTCTTGATGAAGAGATCTTGCAATTCTGGATTGAGAAGGATATCGAGATAACGTTTGCGATAACGAGCTTCTTCATCTTTAAGTCCGAAGTGTTCAGACGGAATGGCTTCAAGTGATTTGGTCAAAACTCGCCAATCGCTTACGCCAAGAGCTTTGGTCTCGCGCTTGGTGACAAATGGCACACCAGTAGCCTCAATAAAGTCCCCAACATCAATTGCGTCAGCAAACAAAGAAAATTTATCTTCGCCGAGCTGGTCTTTAGCCAAAAATAGCTGGATCTTCTCGGTACCATCAAAAAGATCAACAAAAGCTGAACCGCCATGCAGGCGAACAGCCATCACCCGCCCAGCCACGGTCACAGATACACTGTTCTCGACCAGTGCAGTAAATTGCTCGAGCACCTCAGCCCCAGTGTGGGTCTTTGCTGTTTTGGCAGTGTATGGATCCATTCCCGCCACCCTTAGCAGCTCACGCTTACGACGTCGCTCTTCAATAATCTCATTTGACATAATACGCCTATAGTAGCGTTAGTTTTGCTTTTTGGCAAAAACTTTATGGACGGAATTGTTGCTCAATTTTACTTACTTCGCCTTTTTCGTTTATAGTAACCGAAAATGGAACATCTATATATAGAGCATCTAACTCTTTAATAGAAATGGTATTACCACGATCATCAAACACCTGTACAGGGAAAGAGACATAAAACGTACGGAGTTCTGGATTAGCGTTATGATCAATAAACGGTAACCCCGGGTAACAATCACTCCACCCATTATCGAATGTGTCTTTTGAACATTTTCCTTCATCTACTAATACTCTCGCCCCTTCTGCGCCGGATAAAATATCAAAGTAATCTAAAGTAATTTTTAACGGATCGCCATTGAAACCAGAATGATTTAAATCAATATTTGTAATGTATGCAGTAACTACTGTGCTTGTTGAGGTGTCTCTATCAGCCTGATTGACTTTAGATGTTCCTGAAATGCTTGTATTAGTAGACGACACTTCAGAATCGTCTGTTTTAATTTCAACCGGAACCATTATTTCCATCACTTTTTCTGGCGCTAATTGATACCCTAGATAAAACCCAGCGAACGGCAAAATTATCATCAAGACAGCTGCAAAGATTTTTGAAGTTGAAGTAACTTGGCAAAGCGGCGTATACCAAGTGCTTTTTTTGGTAATGTTGACTTCAGAAGAGTCTTGATTAATAGGCGGCATGAAAATGACTTATTTAATAATTTATATATTATTCTAACATGTGAGTGCAACGAAACAATCTAGAGCGACATTACAACTCTCTAGATTGCTTCGCTGCGCTCGCAATGACAAATACACAAAGAGCGGCGCCGTAGGCGCCGCTCTTTGTGTTTCTCTGCTTATCAAAAGTAATTATTTGCAAAAGCTGTTCTCAAAATCTTCTAGCTACGCGGCGCGCAAGTGAGACAACTGGAGGTGTACTACTGTACATTGACAGGTGTCGAATGCCGCGCAACAAAGTAGATAAAGATTTTGTGGACAGCTGCTACTCAACCTTCAAAACCTTATACTTCTGCTTCCCCGCCGGAGTCTCAAAAGTAAAATCGTCCCCCTTCATCTTACCCATCAAAGCTTCGCCTAGCGGCGAAAGATATGAGAGCTTGTGTTCGTGGATATTGGCTTCTTCTGAACCAACAATCGTGTAAGTGCGACTGTCCTTTTCTTTTTCCTTTTGAATAGTAACAGTTGAACCAAGTACAATGACATCACCCTTTTTGTCGTGAGCGACAATCTTCGCCTCCTTGATAACTTTCTCTAGGTGAGCAATACGTTCTTCGATAGCGGCTTGCATATCGCGAGCCTCTTGGTACTCGGCATTTTCTGAAAGGTCGCCGAGACTGCGAGCGTATTCAAGTGATTCTGCTACTTCCTTGCGTCTTACCGTCTTTAGGTGGTCGAGTTCCTTTTTGAGCTCGGCAAACTTTTCAGCGGTCAGAAACGATTGTTGATCTGTCATAAAATGAAATAATGAATGTGAGACCATTATACGGACTTCCGGCTTTGGGTCAAATGTGGACTATTCGGCCTTATTTTCTGTACTGGTAGATATACCTAAATATTCTGGTCGATTGACCGACATCCACTGTACCACCTCACCCATAATACGGGTCGCACCAAGAGCATTACTGCGTGGCGCTTTATCCATCATCAGGATAAAAGCGTACTGCGGCTCTTCATAAGGCCAGAAACCGGCCGCCCATGAGTTGACATAGGCATTACCTGCCCCGATTTCGGCCGTACCAGATTTGGCAGCAATGGCGACATCTTTTCTTTCTAGACCACGAGCTGTACCACCTGGGTAATTTACCGTCTTACGCATACCCTCATGCACAATTTGTAAATAATCTGGATTTAGGCCAAGATCAATCTTCTCGCTACTTTCCCCTTTCACTACATGTGGAGTAAGAAGCGTGCCGCCATTAGCTAGAGCAGCATACGCCCGCAGCATCTGCAGTGGTGTAGCCTGAAAACCATACTGACCAATGGAAGTAAAGTAAGTGTCACCCAAACGCCAGTCGTCATTAAACACTTCTTTTTTCCATTCAGGATTTGGTACCACTCCTTCTTGTTCGGTGGCCAAATTGATGCCGGTCGTACTGCCCATACCAAACAATCTAAAGTAGTGATTGAGCTTCGTGATACCCAACCCCGGCTGGTCGCCAAAGCCACCGCCCACAATATAAAAATAAACATTAGAAGAAAAAGCAATCGCTTCGCGCATGGTCATCACCCCATGCGCGCGCCAGTCGCGGAAGTGTGCCGGCTGACTGGGATTGTAGGGATTTGGCACCACCAATTCACCCGTACTGACAATTTCTTTATTAGGGCTGATTATTTTTTCTGATAGTGCACCATAAGCTACAAAAGGCTTTACAATCGACCCCGGTGTATACACGCCACTTACTACCTTATTAAGAAACGGTAAGCGATCATCGTTATTATATTGACTAATAAGCTCTGTATTATCGCCGTCGGCCATTACTTCTGGATCATAAGACGGGAAACTGGTCATAGCCAAAATTTCGCCCGTATGTACATCCATAATGGCACCCGCTCCACTGCGAAAACCCGCCGCCGCACTTGATGAAGCAATGATCTGATACATAGCTTCAGATAGCCCAGCATCGACAGACAAAGTCAGTTCTCCGCCGGAGACAGGCGCTTTGATGGCATGTTCACCTACCACGTCGCCAAGCGCGTCTGCTTCGACTATCTTTTCACCATTAGTCCCATGCAAAATATTTTCATAGGCACTCTCTACACCGGTACGACCCACATACTCAGTGCGATAATAAAAACCTTTTTTGTCTTTTTGCGGATAACTCACATAACCAATCAACTGCCCCAAGCCCAGACGATCTGTGTAGGCGCGCACCGGAAAATCATATTGATCTGAAAAATCATGTTCGTTCCAAATCACCATCTCACCATTACGATCGTAGACCACCCCTCGTTCGGCAATAATGACACTCTTGTTGACACTATTGTTTTCGCTAATCTCCCGATAGTCGCTACCATGCACAATCTGCAACTGATAAATCTTCACCAAAAAAGCCAAAGAGATCGCTCCAAATAATAAAGCTACAATCAAAATATTCCATTTAGTAATTGGCAATTCCCGTCGCCCTTCCAAGCGACCAGTATTAAATGAGGGTAAGTTTGAGACATCAAGCAAAATCTCATCAAACTCAACAGCAGGAAGACGTTTGTTGCGGCGCCACATAATAAATTAAGAAAAAAAGTTAGTGGTATGTGGGCGTAGACGTGGCCTTATTACCATACCAAACAGCACAAAGCCCGCTGAGACCAAAGTGTAATAAGGCCACGTGTGATTTGGGGCGAAATAAATATCAATACAAAAAGCCACCACTATCAATTCATAAGCATCAAAGCGAACCACGTACCACAAAACCAAAGGTACAGCGAGCCACCACAAAGCATTAAAAATAGCCGCCGCTATCACAAAAGTAGTGACAATTCGCTCCAAAAATGTGCGCATACCCTATTCTACCGTATTTCCGCTGGTCGTGGTACTCACTGCACTATTTGGCAAAGTCGAAGTAGCGGTAGTAGAGGCAGCTTCAGGTGTCACCAAGACACCTTCAGGTAAATTGACTGTAAACAAATCTGAACGAATTTTTTCTACCAGCACTTCAGCCTCTTCGTAAGAGTGTGGAGTGACTGTCTGTTTGCCAATGGATACATACTGCATGCTTTGCAAACTAACTGGCAACGGTACATAGCCAGATTGCTCTGGTTCGGTAGGCGAACTCACCACTTCACTAATCGCACCATAAACCCCCGAATCAATCGCAGGCAAAATCACCGTGTCACCAGAACGCAGCGGAATACCTTGCGGCACCCTAACCCGCATCATGCCACCGCCGATACCTTCGGCATAAGTATAAATATTTGGACCAATGATATAAGCAATCGATTCAAAGCCAGCAGTGGTTACTAGAGTCACCAATGTCGTATGTTCATATACTCTAGCGACATAGCCAATCACTTGATCACTCCCGACAAAGACCGGTGCTCCCTCGACTACCCCATCCACTTGCCCTCTATCGAGCATCAAAACATCGTACGGCAAATCAGCTGGCCGGCCGACTACCCGCGCCAGTATACGTTCATCGGGGACGGCACCAAGCATACGTCTAAATTCTTCGTTTTCGGCTTGCAACTTCGCAATCGTATGTTCGTTGCCTTCCATAGTGGCAACTGATTGTTTCAGATTATCAAGCTCAGTCACTAAAGCGTGCCGTTCGCGCAAGTAGCGTGGGAGAGAGTCATTTGATTCCACTACCCATACTCGCAAACTCTCAATCGGGTACATAGCCACCGCAATCACCGAAGCCACCAATTTTGGCAGCACAAAATACAATGTGAGCGAAAGCGCCACTATGGCAATCACAATCTTTACCTTTTTAGGTAAGTAGGGTTGGCGAGAGCTCCCCCTCTTTATCGATGAGTAATTCTTCATATTGATCGAGGTTCTCAATTACTATACCAGCCCCACGAATAACAGCACGTAGTGGATCGGGCACAATAATAACTGGCACTTCGAGTACTTCTTGGAGCAAATCTCGCAATCCGGGAATCAGCGCACCGCCACCAGCGACATGTATTCCCCGCTGCATAATATCGGCCATTACTTCGGGCGGGGTCTTTTCAAGTACCGAGCGTACTGCTTCCACAATACTATCTACCTGTGGAGCAATCGCATCACGCACATCACTGTCTGTAATGACTACCTCCCGCGGCAAACCAGTAATCACATCACGACCACGTATGACATGTTCTTTACCATCTTCTTTTTGCTCGATAGAGGCCAACATGATTTTGACATCTTCGGCTGTACGCTCACCAACATAGACCTTAAATTGATCACGAATGTAGGACATGATAGCGGCATTTAGATGATCGCCAGCTACGCGAAGATTCTTGGCTACTACAATACCGTTGATAGAAATGACCGCGATGTCGGTAGTGCCACCGCCAATATCAATGATCATATTGCCGGCCGCTTTGGCTATCGGTAGTTTGGCACCAATCGCGGCTGCCACCGGCTCCTCGATAAGAAAGACTTCACGTGCGCCAGCATTGCGAGCGGCGTCGCGCGCCGCGCGCATCTCGACGTTGGTGATACCAGACGGTACGCCAACCAATACTCGTGGCGCTAGAAGTGTATGCATTTCGTTACGCACTTTATTGATGAGATACCCGAGCATTTCTTCAGTTACTTCAAAATCAGAAATCACTCCATCGACTAGTGGGCGCACTACTTCAATATGGCTCGGCGTTCTACCCTGCATCACCCGCGCTTCGTTTCCGACCGCTACCAGCTGACCAGTCTTTTTATTGATAGCCACTATAGTCGGCTCGTTTAAAACTATCCCTTTACCTTTGACATACATGAGGGTGTTGGCGGTGCCAAGATCAATAGCAATATCGGTAGACACCGACGACCAAAAACGAGCTAAAGTGTTCTTTACAAAATTCATAATCAACTCTATTCCCCTTCGCTGCCCGAGACCAAAGCAAACATATCAGCTTCATTGAGCTTCAAGACTTCGCCACTAGCACGCTTCACTACTTCAAAGACACCTTCGGCCTTACCCTTCTTACTGACCACTACGCGATATGGCAGACCGATCAAATCGCTATCGGCAAACTTTTCGCCCGCTCTAGCATCTCGGTCGTCAAACAAGACTTCAACACCAGCAGTCTTTAGATTGTTGTATACACCTTCAGCCCAATCTTTGATTTCCGCTTCTTCGAGATTGAGTCCAACCAAATGCACTTTGTATGGAGCAATACTTTCTGGCCAAACGATACCTTTATCATCAGACAAAAGATCTACCACTGTACCCATAGTACGTGCTGGACCAATACCATATGAGCCCATGATGACCGGCTTCTCTTCGCCATTTTCGTCAGTGAAATAAAGACCGATTGATTCTGAAAATTTGGTACCAAGTGAAAAGATATTTCCAACTTCAATACTCTTTCTTTGTATAAGCTCCTCACGAGTTACACCAAGTTCAGATAGATCTGCCTCTTCCAAGACCTCCTCATTTACAGCGATACCCTTCTCTTCACACACATAAACTATATCCTCTCCTGCCTCTGCTAGAGTTTGATATTCATGACTAAATTTTGTGAAGGCGCCACCTGAAGCGAAAGTGCGGTAAGTTTTATCACCAATTCCAACTCGACTGAAGACTCGAGCGTAAGCGGAGGCAAAAGCTTCATAGATCTCTGTGTGTTGTTCTTCTGTCGCTGAAAAAGTGTACAAGTCTTTCATCCAAAACTCGCGTGTGCGCATGATACCACTTTTAGCTCGCATCTCATTACGGAATTTGGTCTGGATATGATAAGCCGAAAAAGGCAGATCTTTATATGAAGCAATATATTGGCGCATGAGCTCAGTAATCACTTCTTCATGAGTCCAAGCAAAACCAATGTCACCACCAGCTTTTAGCTCAGACTTAAACCAAACATCAACCTTTTCATCATCCCAACGATCACTCTTCTTCCACAGTTCAGGATCTTGGAGACTAGGCATATACATCTCTTGAGCGCCAACCGCGTCCATCTCTTCTCTAATGATGCCATTTATTTTCTCAATCACCCGCAGACCAAGCGGTAAAAAAGTATAGACACCGGCCATGTTTTTATAAATAAAACCGGCTCGCAAGAGAAGCTGCGCATTCTTGGCCACTTCGTCTGCTGGTGCTTCTTTTCTTGTTTTTGTGAAGAGTTTTGATTGACGCATAAAAATACCCTATTACCTCCAAATAAGTCTTTAGAGTTTACCACGACCTTAATTAAATTACTAAATAAATTATGAAGCAAAACAAACTTTCTTTGACATTGACATTAATAAAAATAGTTGTATTATTAATAACGGAACCGAAACTGAGAGGTTGAAATGAGCCTAAATCCGGATGAGAGGGTTGTCCTCTCGCATCTGCTATCAAGAGGGATAAACGCCGCAGGCCACGTTGTCATCGAGATCTTCGACACTCTGCTGCGCGGAAAAGTAAACTCCCTGCCGTCAGTGGCGACAGACGTCGTCTTGGCAAGACATGGCGACCAAGGCTTCGAGGTCTACCTGACCATGCGGCCGGCAGACGACCCCGAGTTCCCACAACTCTGGCATGTGCCGGGTGGCGTCACAACCGGTTCTACTCGGCTGGATGCTCACGTTGCGAAACTGCTGCAGCGTGAGCTTCAGTGCGAGATTGAACCGGCGCGCATCAAGCGAGTCGCGATCATTCACTCGCCTCGCCACGACGGCGCCGGAGAACAACCGCCCAAGCTCCGCAACGAGCATGTCTACATCCACGTTGTCGTCGTGCAAGAAAGCGACAAACTGGGTGGAGATGGTCGCTGGTTTCCTGAAGCATACTTGCCAAGGAACACGGTCCTTCATCAGCGCGATGGGGTGATACCGATCGCTCTGGCTGCGCTGCGGCAGCAGAGCAAGGAGGCTCTTCAGGAGAACCTGCGAAGCGATATCTTCGATCTCCACTTCTATCAGCCCTAAGGCGCAGATGGCGGCGGGCTTTCGCCCGCCGCCATACCCACCCACGAAAATCTCGTGTGTGGGTTTTTTGTTTTAATTCATACCGTCAATAGACTCTCCTTACTCTTACTATCATATATGATAGTAATAAAATTATCCTTTCGGCCAAGGAAATAATAGGAAATGTAGCGGGTATTTCATTTTTAACGCCGTCAGTCCATAAGGATTTTCTTTCGCCATACGCTTCCTCCTTTTCTGATTTTCTGCGACCGCTTCTTTTTCTAAATACTTTCCATAATCAGGCAGAATGCCTCGCAACCACAACTCAACCTTAGTTATGGTATTAGGGCCAACATGCAGGCGTGCTCCAATCTCGTCATAGCGTTTTTGTTCTAGAAGCATTCGTGATATCCAAATTCTGCGTCCTAGCATTATCTGCTCACTTGGGGTTAGCAATCCGTCGAGAAACTTTTCTAGTTGTTTGGCTGTTTGAGCGGTCTTAGCTGCCTCAAATAACACTTTGCGAGTAAATAATTGATCTTTTACTGATAGATCACTGGGTTTTCTTTTCATATATAGATTCTATCATATATGATAGAATCTATATATGAAGGTTTTTGATTAGCCATCTCTTTAATTTCATACTTTTACATTAGAAAGTATTAGCAGGAATAATCTATAGAAAGACTAGCAGGAATTCTCTTAATCACAATTTATTAAACAAAGAACGCTTTTTGGTGCGATTTATTTAGACTCATATAAAAGCAGAACACCATACTATCATATATGATAGTATGGTGTTCTGCTTTTAGAACCCTCTTTGATCAGCGAATCACTTGCTTTCTGAAGATAGAATTTTGTCCGATATGGGATGTCTGGCTAATAAACTTTATTCCTTTTAAGGATCTATAGAAGTCTAATAATGTCGTTATAAGTCACAGCCAACATAAGGAGCATCAGCAATGCAAAGCCAGCAATGTTGAGGCGACTAGCCCAGATTGGGTTGATCGGACGACGAATTACCGCTTCGATAGCCACAAAGACCAGACGTCCGCCATCAAGTGCTGGTACTGGTAGAAGATTAATGACAGCCAGATTGAGAGAAATAACCGCCGTAAAGACAAGCAAAGCTGTGATACCGACTGAGGCCGCCTCCCCCACATACCCTACGATACCGACCGGCCCCGCCACCTGAGACAAATCAGCTTCACCAGTAAACGCTCCTACGATTAAATCAAACAATCCAACCGTAATCGCCACTAAAGTTTCATAAGTCCGAATGGTCGCCTCAACTACCGCTGCACCAAAGCTAAAGGAAATATGCTCAGCCAAGACCAAGCCTACCCCCACCGCATAGCGCTCTGGTGTATCTGTGATGAGTCCAGCGACCGGTACAAGGGTTGCCGTTTTTGTCACCCCTTTGTCTTCATAGGTCACAGTTATCTCTTTACCTTCACTGCTCGCAATAAAATCACTGACGGCTGAAGGTGTGAGCTTTTCCAAACTTCTATCCGGTAGTGAAATGGCGGTAATGGTCGATTGAACTGGTAATACCGCTGCCGGACTATCTGGCAAAACATTGGTGACTGTAAGTACAGCAGCCGTTGTAGCGGCTTCTTCTGTCACCGCAGTCGGCATCCCAATCATAAGAACCACAACAAAGAGACACCATGCAAATAAGACGTTCATGGTGACACCAGCTATCAAGACAAGCGCCTGTGCCCACTTGGGGCGCGCACTGAAAGTGCGCGCCTTATCTGCTGGCGACAAAGCTTCTCCTTCGAGGTCACCGTTTTCACCCAAGATTTTTACAAATCCGCCAATCGGCAAAGCGTTGATAGTGTATTCGGTCTCTCCTCTTTTTACTCCATACAAACGGGGCGGGAAACCAATAGCAAATTCATCGACCCGCATACCTGTCCACTTGGCAGTAATATAGTGCCCCCATTCATGAACGAGTATGAGAACAAAAAGAACAGCTAAAAATATGATGATAGACATGACTAGCGAGAAATTTCTACTTCCTTTTCGGCGTAACGAGCCTCAAGCGCCCGATTGGCTGCGTCTACGGCTTTTTGTACCGACTCTTTGGCAGCAAATTTATCATCCTGACTAATATCACCAGCTTTTTCAGCCGCATCAATCCCTTTCATAAATTCATCGCGAATCGCTCTTACCGAGACACGAGCCTCCTCAAGCTTGCTCTTAGCGAGCTTTAAGAGCTGAGCACGACGCTCACCCGTCAACTCTGGGAAAATCACGCGTAGACCAGAACTGTCGGTGACGACCGACACACCAAGATCAGCATCTCGAATTGCTTTTTCAACCGCCACCACCTGACTGCCATCCCATGGAGAAATACGGAGAGTACGTGCATCCTCTACCCCGACTGAGCCGACCTGATTGATAGGCAAAAACGCGCCATAACTCTCGACACGAATACTATCCAAAAGTGCTGGCGTGGCTTGACCGGTACGGATACCCGAAAACTCTTTATCGAGCCATTCCCCTACTCCTTTTAATTTTTCTACTTGTGCGTCATCCATAATTAAAATTGAATATATGTTAGTGAGGACTAGTATATCACTAGCGACTCTTTGTGGCGACTGGCAAGCGTAGTGCAATATCTTCCCAAATCATCTTTTTGGAAGAACCCTTGGCTTGTTGAGCAACTAGAAGTTGCAATAAATAGTATTTCTCTGCTGCTGGTAAGGTAGCTTCTTCTAAAAAATTCTTCAAACCTTTAGCCATATCTTGCCAGTAAGTAGTATCTTTTTGTTTGCTTTCCTTTGTGATAACCGAAAGCCGTGCAGTTGGAGTACTTTTCAGAAATTCAGTAAACACAGCAGCATCCAGAGTGACTGACTCGGTATCTTTGATAATAAAAAAGCGCGAGTAGACTGTCGGCAGAAGAGTCGTCTCTGGCCGTACCACAAAAACAAATTTGGTCGTTAGGGGCGGCTCTTCAAGAATTTTTAGCAACGCTTGTTGTGCTTCAACTGGTATAACTTCCGGCACCACCACAAATACCCGAGTGCTGGCCTCGGCGGGTTTTTGATAAGCCTGCTCGATCAACAAGCGAACGGCGGCGATATTAAGCGATTCGTATTTAAGGAATTGAAATTCACAATCTCCATCTTTGTCATTAAGAATCGAAGAAACCACTGACGTAGGATCGCTTGTGATATAAAGCGTGGCATGATGAGAAAGCATGACACTATTATTTACTTTCTCTTGCTGGTTTGCAAATCAATGATATGTCGAATCACCCGACGTAGATAGTGTTCAAATTGTTCATCACTTTCATAGACCACCCCCTGCTCGTAGCGCCAACCATTCATATAATCAGTGACACTTTGGCGGATTTCTTGAGTAGAACCTTCAAAACGTCCCGACAAAATAATAGACAATGATAATGGCGCCATCTTTATAAAGAGAGGGTGCTGTCTGCCATGTGGACCAGTACCAAAAATGCCACTCTTACGAAATAGCGACCATTCAGATAAGAGCTGATCTAGACCAGCATCGACTTCTGGACTATGTAGTGGGTCTGTAATACCAGCTCGCGCTTTCATATCGGCGGCGGTTGGCAAATCTTGCGGAGTTTTCAGAGGTGCGGCTGCGGCAACAGGCGCCACAGGCAATGATGAAGCAGGTGTAGCTACAGGTGTAAGCGGCACACCGGCCGGACGAACTGGTATCGGAGAGGCTGCTACATTTGAAACAGGTGCTGCTGATACTACCGGTGCAACAGCCGCGACGGGAGTCACTGGCATCACTTGTGTACCACTAACTTCTGGCGCAGCGGCAGGCAAATCCCAGCTTCTGGTCTCTTCAATATTCTGCGGTTTTATTATTTGCTCAGTTACAACAGGGCTAACTGGTGCCATCGGCATCTTTGGAGTAATAACCACTTCTGTTTCAGTGGCGGGGGCAGCTGAGACTGGCTTATTTTCTGAAACCAGATCAATCACCGCTTTGTAAGCAGCTTCGAGCCGTCGCATATTTGTCGACAAATCAACTCCATTATTGGCTGCTTTCATTGCTTCAAGTAGTGCCGACATGTATTCGCGACCGATGTTATTGTCACGATCAAGCAGATTTACTGCATTGCCTACTTTTGCATTGATATCTTGCTTAATTGTTGCAATTCTTTTGCGAGCCGCTTCTAAGTCTTCGGTATCATTTATTGGAGCAGAAGGTGTCGGCTTAGCTGGTACTGCGGTTGGTGTAGTAGCCACTGACGGGATAAGTGGAGAGTCATCTTTAATGACAGCGGTTTGATTGACGGCAACATTAACCGGTATTTTTGTAGGCTCGACGGTCGCCTCTTCAACCTTGACTTCATCTTCAAGTTTTGGAAGCTGTGGCAAAACAATCTTCGGCACTACAACTGGTATCGTAGGCTCTTTTTGAGCTACTGGCGCTTCCTTAATATCAAGCGCAGGCGGTACTACTACCGCAGTAGCAACAACAGGAGCAGGTGTAGGCATTGATACTGTGGTTGGTTTGTGAAAAACCGGCGCTGGCCTACCACCAGAAAAGCCAGACCTTGAAACCGGTACTGGTGCTGGTGCTGAAGCAGCAGGTTGGTTATTTGTTACTGGCGGTACCACAGTCAAAGACACAGCTTTCAATTCATTTTCCAATTGACTTCGTAAGGCTGGATCACCTCCACCACTGTTTCGATAGAGAAAAACTAGATCACGTAATTCACTCTTTTGAGCAGACGGTAGACTACTTTGTCTGATAGCTTGAAGCACAGCCAATACACCCGCTTCGCTAAGAAGATCAAAAGTGGCAGCATTACCAACCGCCGAAGAACGAACGTCCTGAACCATATCGAACTTATAATAACATCAAAACAAATCTACACAGCCTGCTTTCCAAAAAAGCTGTGCATTACTAAAAAAATAAAATTATGAAAAGGCCGCTACTGGTTTGTCACTAAAAGCCTGACGCACTGCTTCACTCGCAACCGCTAGTCTTTCTAATTCATCACTCAAAATCGTAGCAAACTTTGGAAACATCTTTAACAAATCTTCTGTGAGAGTTGGATCATTCACATGTGCATCTACCCAAGTCTCGAGCTCAGCTTGTTCTGGCTCAGTGTATTCACACACAAAGCGCACCAAACAACTCTCGAGTGTCGCCTCAGCCAATTCTTCAAGCATAGCTACTTGTTCTCTCGACTCCGTAAACTCCAACCCCAAAAGTGAGGCGAGTGCTTGCGGCTGCAATGGTTGAAGTAGCTGTGTCATATGAATGGATGATGTTATTAACGCGGATTATCGCGACGAGCGATAAACAAGCGCTCGATAAACTCTCCCACAGTTGTATCATCGGCGATTTTTCCTAAGATGCCAGACTCTTTGGCCGCGACCAGCTCTTTCCGCCAGTGCTCAAACATAGTTGGCATAATATGATATTCATCAGTCAACTCACGAGCACGTTCAGCCGCATCTTGGCTGGTTCGCAGACCGATAGAAATCAGATCCTCGCACGTTAATTTACTCAACCTATCAAACGAATCTTTAGCATCTGTACCACCTGAAAAAACACTCCATAAACCCGTCTCTATTGGCATAGCGATTTTTTGTTCGGACGCTGCCCATCCTCTCATCGCTTGATTAAAGGCAGCCAGACCTCCTTCGTAGTTCGATTTGACTTGAGACCAAACTTCGGAAGTCACGGGACCAATATCTTTTACAGCTTCATTTATCTCGGCTTCATTAATAGCTTGTGTGGCTTCTTCAATGATTTCTTCGTTAGTCAGCGACGGTATATCTGAGTCGCTTTCTCTAGTCTGCCATTCTGTGACAGGTGCACTATTCATTTCATCTATAATCACATCTGGAGCGCCGACTGGACCTTGCGGCACGGTGGTGAAGTCTATACCGCCGATATATTTGGAAGCAATATTTTTGGCCAGTTCATCAGCAGCATTCACATAAAATGGCTGATCTTTTCTTATCAAATCCAGATTACCACTGGTGACATTTAGTTTCTTCAGTAGATCTGGACTAGTTTTGATGGATTCAATCAGCTCTCTCTGATAATCCTTTTTCTGATCCAGAGTCATCCCATCCATAATACTAGAGTAACGATCCAAAAAGATTTTTTCAGCACTTTCATTATCCTGCAATACTACTGCTTCGCCGCTACTAAGTGCTTTGGAAATATTTGAAAGTCGCTCTTCAAGAGTTTGGTAGGGTTTATCAAGTGTGTAGACATCGTCTGGCCACAACCGATGGATATCTCTGCCAGCCAAACCAATTTGTTCTGGAGATTTTTCGATACTGCTATAAACGGTATTATATTCAAAATCAAACACTGGCTCTGGGACATTAGCATACTTATCTTTGAGACTCTCAGTAATCTCACTAAAACGGGTTTCTACCCACACTCCATTCTTTGGACTAAAGACAAATTGGGCGCCGCGTTCAGGCCGTGAATCTGGATTGGCCACCGTTGGCAACGAAGGTGCTTCTTTTTCACTGATAGTTGCCTCACTAGCGGGAATATTTATATCAGACAAGTTGTCAGCGGCTGCTATATCAAGCATGACTGGCGCCTTATCAAAAGGTGATACTTCAGAAGAAGCTGGTACAGCTTGTTTTAGCATTTCATTTGAGGCACCAACTACTTTAATAGCACTTGGTATTTCTGCCTTAGCGGCATGAGAAGCCATATTTTCGACAGCCATTTTTTCAGCTTCATTGACGGCTTGGAGCTCGGAGGCGGTCAAACCACTGTCCACCACTCCGACCGGCATACCATCTGCCCCCACCAATACTTCCAAGGCTTTATTATCACGACCAACTAGTTCAAAAGCTGGAGCCTTGCTTTGCACAGTTTCAGCAGTACTGGCAACTTTTTGTCCATTACTACCAACAAATTGAGGGGTGCCGTCCCCAATTTCATTAGGAGCAACCAAAGCAGTGCCTACCACCAATAATTTACTCAGACGGCCAACGAGAGCAAACCTGCCACCATTCTCCTTCTTCTCTGCTTTGGTCTCAAGCTTGCTAATATCAGTGATTTGTTGACCAGCTTCTCTGGTACGAATTTCGAAATGCGACAATGCGTCATGATAGTTGGCCTTGGCTGTTTCTTTTGCTTTTAATCTTTCTTCGCTTCCCCAATGTAAATAACGAAGCAAGGAATCACGATACTCCTCGTAAACATAATTAAATTCCTCTACACCCGTTTCATAATAAAGAGACCTTTTGTCATCAAGTTTTTTAAAAATTGGCCCATCTTCAACTTTCTTTGTTGTAGATGCAACTGCGTCAGCATTATCTGCAGGGACTTCGATTTCAGGAGTCGCTTCGTTTTTCAAAACAGGATTCACTTCCGTTTCAGGAACAGTCAGCGGTGGAGCGGCTTTTTTCCAATCAGCCAACAACTCTTTGGCATCAGCCAATAATCTAGCTTGCTCTTCAATTTTTGCTCTGGCGACTTCAAAAGTACTGGCAGCAAAAGCGTCATTGACATCAAGCGGCGATACTGGAGCAAATTTACTTCGCCATTCAGTTTTCATCTGTGTAAGTGCCACTGTGAACCCACCGATATTAGACTCCATATCTGGAGTAGCCGCTTTATACTGTTCTTCAAGCGCAGCTACATCGACCAAAAATTTTTCTTGCTCACTTTGTACTTCCTTACTATTTTTTAGGGCTTTTAGATATAAAATGCCCTCTAATACTGCTTCTTTTTGTGGTGAGAAGTTAGAATAATTTTGCTTAATGTAATTATCTTCTTTGGCCTGTTCAAGCAAAGAATTTAATCTTTCTTGCAAAGATGCAATCAGCGCATATTCTGGCTTATCGTTAAATTCCGCTCCCAAATCCTGTAATTCTGTTTTAGCTGAATTAAGCTGATTGCGAATTTTTTCATACACCGATAATTCCACTGTCGTCTCTTGATCGGTACCAGCCTCTTCATTATTAAGTCTTATGCCAACTACCTCGGCTTGTTGCTTCAAAGACAAAATTTTATCTTGAATCCTTTTGGCTTCAGCGACCGCCTTGGCCACCTTACTTTCTATATCTTCTACAGAACTATTTACGTCATTTATGGCAGCGTTAGCCCACCCTTCAGTCGTAGCGTAACGAGCTAGATCCAATTTAATACTATTGAAAAGTTTTAAAAGCGGAGCATGTTCAATATTTCGTGAATCAAGTTTTAGATGAAGCGGCATGGTAATGCTCACTATCAAGCTATCAATTTCTTCACCAACTTGAACTAGAACATCTTTAGGAAATGTTTCAACTTTGGTCACAGGAATTTCAGACTCCTTATTTGCGCTCTTTTTAAGAGCAAAACTCAGTCTATCTATACCATTTGATGTTGTGCCGAAACTTTCGTTACCCATATTTTATTTGCTACATTATACCACCCATCGGCAGCACTGGTGGCTCTTTTACATACCGAGCTTGGATTTCGGCCTCGATATCCGCTCTACGGCGGCCATATTTTTGGCCACTTTGCTGCTTTAAGTATTCCACATGTTCAAACGAGACAGGAGGTGTTGGGAGTGTAGCCAAGCTAAAAGGCTTTGTTGGCACACCATTAGCGAGCATTCGCACAAAAGCATTCCAATTGGGCACATTCATGAGATCGTTGGCATTAAAGACCGGTGCAAACTGTGACTCTAAGAAAGTAGCATCATCAGAACCAACACGAAAAGCAGCAATCGAACCGACGTTACCAAAGACAGCATCACGAATATTTTCATCAAGTTGCGCAATGTATTGGTGTGCTACCGTGAGAGACAATTTGTATTTGCGAGCCTCAGACAAGATTGAGGCAATTGATGGTGTCGAAACATTTTGGAATTCATCTATATGCAAATAAAATGGCGCGAAGTCCATCGCAGCGTTATCTACACGCGATAGTGCAGCCATCAAAATTTTTCCTACCACAATCATACCAATGAGATTGGCATTGATCTCACCGAGACGACCTTTCGAAAGATTGACCAAGAGAATCTTTCTTTCATCCATTATCTGGCGGAAATTGAAAGCACTATGTTGCTGACCAATAATCGGTCGCATATAGTCGTTGGCAGTGAAGACATCAAACTTCGAAACAATATAAGGCACGATATTTTCAAGCGACGCTTCCCCGCCGGCCTTAGTCGCTATCTCACGCCAAAATTGCACCACGACTGGATTTTTGGCTTTCTCGAGCTTCATTCGACGGTACTTGGCATCAGCCATCACTCGACTGATATCCATGAGCGTATTGCCGCTTTCTGGATCTTCCATCACGAGCAAAGTGGCGTTACGGAAATATTGCTCAAACATCGGTCCCATACTTTCTGGGTTGGCACCATAAAGTTTTTGGAAAATAGAGAAGAGCTCATTCACCACAAATGTCTTTTGCTCTGGCTTGTTGGCATCGTACTCGAGCATATTGAGACCAATCGGCATATCGAGATTGGATGGATCAAAGTAAATCACATCACCCTCGCGCTCGGGTGGAATAGACCCAAGGACATCTTGAATATCCGTACCATGGGGATCGATCATACATACACCCGCGCCCGCAGCAATATCTTGGATAATCAAATTCTTCAAAAAGACCGATTTGCCTGTACCCGTCTGCCCGATGACATAGAAGTGACGCATGCGGTCTTTTTCAGACATGAAGATGGTCTTTTCAATATTTCGGTGGCGGTTGATACCAAGGACGGTGCCTGCCACCGGCATATCGGTCGGAGCGGCGGCGGTACTAGCGTGAGATTGCTTAAACTGCGGTGAAGACAAAATACCATTGCCGGGTAAGTGCATCATGGTCGATAACTCAGTGAGGGAAAGTGGCAAATTGTTTTTGCTGCTAAATTCACGGAAAGAGAAATTGCGAATAGCCGCTTTTAGGCTACTACCTTTGCTGTGGACAAAATTACACTCGTTGCCGCCGACTCTAGCAAACTGGTGAAAGGTCGACTCAATTTCATTAAGTATTTGCTCTGCTCGATATGATTCACGTGCCGACACAGCAATCCGAATATTGGTCTCGACGATTTCACTTTTGATCTTTTCGGTAAATAACTCGACAGCTTCTTGGTCTGTCTCCACTTCCTTTTCTTCTTCCTTCTTCTTATTTCCTGAAAAAATAAATTCACTAAAACCAGCCACCATTTCGCCGGTCAAAGTACTGCGGCTAATCGCCTCTTTCGGCTTCATGCCTTTGCGAACTTTCTTGATGATATCTTCGTAGTTGTGACGATAATTTGTCTTGCTGTGACGAATCACAAATTGTACTGCCGCTCCCCCGCCCTCTCGCTCAATTTTTGAAAAGGCATTTAAGAGCACAGCTAGTGGGTCGCTGCTGAAGGAATCGTGAGTACGCAAAGGATATATTGGATGCTTCTTGAGCTTGAGATCACTAACGATACTCGTACCACCATCCACAAAAATGTTGTAGTCGTGGACCTGCTCCACCAATACCGCGTGCGGAAAAAGCGAAAGGGTTTGCTTTTCAAACAAAGTGACAAATGGCGTCGGCACCGCAGCGTAAAAGACAATGTCATCACTATTGTCGGCGACGGCAATTTCAAAGACGATGTGTGAGGCACTATCGTGAGTAGAAATGGTTCGGAGACCCACCAAAAGTTGCTCCATCATCCCTACCAATTCAGCCAATTGGTATTCTTTATCTTGAGCACCTTTAAGCTCCGGCAAAGTTACTTCAAACAAGGTCATATGAAGAATTTGCCAAGGTGGTACACCTTCTTTCAAATCTTGAGTAGTCCGGCCATGTTTAATATGCGCAATTAGATTGCGGTGGACTTCATCTACGACGTAGGCGTTATCGACTTTTTCTAGCACAGACAAAGCATTGCGTACTCCCTTTTCCAAAGCTAGTGAGACAATATCTTCAACCGGATCAATAGTAGTGGTGATATGCTCATGATGCATGGCCAATTCGTCTTTTGGTAAAGCGTGCCCGCTGTCCAAAATCACCTTGGGTGTAAACATCCCGTACTCACGAATCGCTTCTTTACCAGCGGCTTCTAGCTCGTGTGGGTCAGCATCTGGCTGTCGTAATAAAAGCTCGCGCTCACGCTCGGCTATCTGCGCACGCAAATAAGCGATTTCTTCTTCAGGATTGGAAAATGGTTGAGGAAAGCCTTCGCGCATATAATGTCTATTCTTATATAGTACCGCGACAAGTCAAAGGACATTTGCAAAAATGACTGAGTTTAGTGGACAACGAAAAAGCGGCGGCCCGTAG
>JACCDR010303373.1_pt1 | contig 26382 bp, 29 predicted proteins | sample 7446431 | NCBI WGS metagenome assembly JACCDR01 (sample SAMN15323443, study PRJNA562643) | freshwater metagenome | isolation source: river surface water | place: USA:Blue River Watershed | collected 2017-08-17 | reverse complement strand
AGGCCCCGCACCTTTGCGGTTGACACCGCCACTCTCACCACAGGACGATCGCTGACCATGCTGAACAAACACGAGCTGTCCACCCTTCGCGCGGAGTGTCTCCGCTACGCTCGCGCGCTCACGCGAGACCCCGACCTCGCCGAGGATCTCGTGCAGGACATCCTGATGGCCATGCTTCGCTTGGAGGTCTGCGGCGAGAGGTCGCTGGCCTACGCGAAGCGTGCGCTCTACCACCGCTTCGTGTCGCACATCCGCCGGTGCGAGACGAGGAGGCGAGCCGAGCCGATCGTCGCCGAGCTGTGCGCCGCCAGCGGCTACGCGTGGGAATCGTCAGATCCAGAGGCCGTCTGGGGCCGCTGTGCTGGCGGCGAACTGCTCGCCGCGCTCGAGTTACTCGAGCGCGAGAGCCCGCACTACGGGACCGTCCTCCGCGCGCTAGCGGTCGAAGAGAAGCTGGTGCGCGAGGTCGCCGAAGAGATGGACATTCCGCTCGGCACCGTGCTGAGTCGGTCGCATCGCGCACGGGCTGCGCTGCGCCTTCACCTGGAGGCCAATATCGAGGTGAAAGTCGAGCGGCGCCTCGCAGAGCCCGAGGCGTCCGAGCGGCGCGTGCGAGCCCGCGCCGGCTGACGCGGAGCCGATGTCACGAGCACGAGCCAGCGCTGACACGCTGGCTCGTTTGCTTTTGCTTCCGGCAAAAGGGCGATTTTCGGTCGCGCAGGCCAGACCCACGGGTCGGGCCACTACGCTGTGGCTCGAACCGTGGCGCAGCAGGACAAGAGCGTGCTCGACCGCATGGTCGACCGGCGAGATGCCGGCGGCGAGATCAAGCGCGCGCCGGTGCCGACATGCTGCCCACTGCACCCGCTCTACCCCCAGGGCGCGTGCCCGGCGTGCGAAGGGATGGTCGAGCGCCGTGGATGACCGTGTCGACGCATCGCCCGACGGCATCTTCGTGATGCTGCGTGTCCCGCCCGCCATTGCGGCTCAGTTCCCGCCCGAGACGGTCGAGCCTCACGTCACGCTGCTGCACGCTGGCGACGGTCCGACCGAGCTGTGGCAGCGCGTCGCGCTGCTCGTGGCCGACGAGGCCGGCGCTCGATGGGCCAATCTGCATTTCCAGCGCACCGGCGACTGGGTGCACCCCTTCGACGACGAGGTCCGCCTACTCGGTGACGTCGAGTACTTCGACAAGGACGAGGACCGGGTCGCGTGGGTCAACGTCTCGCTCGGCGAGCGAGTCAAAGCGTTTCGTCAGAATCTGCTTTCCATCGTGCGAGACGTGCTTGGCCATGAGCCGGAGCACGCCGACAGCTGGACGCCGCACGCAACACTCGCACGCATCCCGAAGGGCGAGCGGTGGACAGGGGCCGTGCCCGTGGGCGCGTGGAAGGTCGGTCACGTGGAGGTCTGGCGAGGCCCCGATCAGCGCCTGATCATCGGCCGCCGCTCGGTGTGGAAGGTCGAGCGCGTCGATGGTCGCTGGACTGCTGGGCGAGCTGCCGGCACCAAGCCGCTCCAAGGCACGTTCGCCACCGTCGACGAGGCCATCGCCGCCTTGGAGGCAGCCGCGATCGAGGAAACGCTGGCGATCGATCGTCTCGATGAGCGCCCGCGCGCGCCTGCCGTGCGCACGCAGCCCAGGACCACGCACGACGCGTGGCGCAGGGACAGCGCCGAGCTGCACCAGCCCGTGCAGCTTCCGAGCGGATGGTGGGCCTTCGACGCGACCTGTGCCAAGGCCGGCAACACCCAGGTCTACTACGAGAACGGCCGCGAGGTCGTCGAGTACCGTCCGCCCGAGGTCGTCTTCGACAAGCGCTCGCTGGCTACCGCCCCTGGCATCCCGTGGGAGCTGCTGCACTCGGCGAAGCTGCTGACCCCGGACACGGTGCTGAACCAGGCTCGCGGGTGCATGCTCGACTATGGCGTCCACGAGGACGGCATCCACACCCGCGGTACGCTGGTCGCCTGGGACCGCACGCTGCTCGACTCGATCCTGCTCGAGGAAGGCGCCGAGGGCTACGGCCCGTGTCGCCAGACGTCGATGGCCTACCAGGCTGCCGTGCGCGACGAACCCGGCACGACCGACTACGGCGTCCACTTCGACCGCTACGTGACCGCGATCGTCTACAACACGATCGCCAACGTGCCCGAGGGGCGCGCAGGCACGACGCGGCTTGGCACTCCTCACGCCGACGCGGCGGGCAGGCCCAAAGACTTCCAGTTCGTGTCGCACGCCGACGCGCTCCTGCAGATCGCGCGAGCCGGCAAGCTTCCGAGCAAGCCCATCTACTTCTCCCGCGCCAGCTGGCGCCCAACCAAGGACGAGACTCCCGTGCCCACCAACCCGCTGATCGACGCGATCCTCACCAATGCCGGCAAGACCATGGCCGACCTCGCGGTCGCGATGGGCGTGACCGCGGACGAGCTCGCCGCGATGCTCGCCTCCGACCTCACGCCCGAGCAGGTCAACCAGCTGGCCACGGCCCTTTCGACCCTCGGCGCGAAGGTCGAGCTCGAGGTCGAGGCCGACATGGCGAAGAAGCCCAAGGACGAGATGCCGCCTGCCGCCGACGAAGCGATGGTCGACGTCGACGTCGACGGCAAGACGTACTCGGTGCCTGCGCCCGTGGCTGCGCTGCTCGAGCAGCTGCGCAGCACGGCCGGCAGCGCGGCAGGTCGCGCGGACGCGGCCGAGCGCCGGGCCAAGGCGGCCGAGACGAGCGCGGAGCAGCGCCTCAAGGGCATGATCAGCCACGCCGATGCCATCCAGATGGTTGCCGCGGAGGCTGGCGAGCTCGCCGAGTTGGTCGCCCTGACTCGCCAGATCCGCGGCGTGGGCTACATGCCGGCACCGCGTCAAGACGCCGCCGGCAAGGAGCGCCCGCTCTCGCGGCGCGACTGGCAGGCCGAGCTGCTGCTCGCCCACTACGGCGACGTCGATGGCAAGGCCAAGGTCGAGAAGCTCGACAGCCTGCGCTCCGAGGAGGGCCGCGCCGAGGTCTTCGCCCACATGCGCGACGCCGTCGTCGAGGATCTCAAGCTCAAGGCCAGCACGCTCGAGACCGTCAAGACGCGACTCGGGAGCATGGTGGGCGCGCGCGCACAGTCCGATGCCGCGCCGCCCTCGGACCCGATCGCAGACGCCAAGGCGCGAGCCGCCGAGGCTGCGGCCGGCCGCTCGGTGACGACCAACTAACCGAGCGCGTCTCGGTCCATCCCACCCACACCATCGCCCACGGAGACACGCCATGCCGTTCACGCAGACCACCGACCCCACCGCCGTCCCCTTTCGAAGCGTCGACGGCCTGACCATTCTGCCCACCGCCTACCCGGAGCCCGGCCTCTCGCTCGACGGCTCGCTCGGCGGCAACGATCGCACGCCCTGCTGCTTCCCGCAGATCGCCCAGATCACCGATCTGCGGCTGACCGGCACCGAGCCGCTCACGGGCGACTGCGTGCTCACGATCACGCCGATCTCGGGTCCGGAAGGCTCGGCGTGGGCGCGGGCCATGCCGGCCGCCTCGATCACGTTCACCGCAGCCAACCAGGACCACGAGGCCTGCGTCTCGGGCCTCGTGGCCAAGGCTCTCTCCGCGGGCTCGATCTCGAGCCCGCAGACCTCGTACGACTACTCGCGCCTGAACTCCTACGTCGCGCTGTCGGTCAGCCCGACCGGCAACGACTACCTGCGGATCACGGGGCGCGAGATCGGCGGCACGTTCGAGTACTCGCTCACGCTGCCGAGCGGCACGACCTACTCGGCGACCGTCGTGCAGAGCCCCTCGACCACGCAGCTGATCGTGGGCGGCTTCTGTGCGATCGACACGACCAAGGGCTCGAACGGCTACCTGATGCCGTCGGGGCAGCTCTACGTCACCGCGATCACGAGCGCGACCGACCCCGACAACATCGTCGGTCCGATCGGTCTCGGCCAGCAGATCGAGCCCTCGGAGGTCGGCGACAGCTACCGCTACTTCCTGCCGAACTGCATGCTCGACGTCTTCACCGACGGCGTCCACACGGCCTTCGGCGAGGGGGCGATCGCCAACAGCTCGATGGGGCAGCCGGTCTACGTGCGCCACACCGCGAGCGGCTCGCTCAAGCCGGGCATGGTCGGCGACCTCGCCGACGCTGCGGCCGGTGCGACCCGCGACAAGTGGACGGGCACGCCGACCGCGGTCAACAGCACCGAGTACTTGTTCCAGATCCTCTTCAATGGCGAGCGTCGGACGTATCCGGTGCTCGGCGACGGCTCGGCCACGGCCACCGAGATCTGCGACGCCGCCCGCGTCGAGATCACCAAGGACATCGGCACGGGCAAGTGGCTCGAGGGCTTCACGCTGTCCGGCACGTCGACGCTGATCATCGAGGGTCCGACCGACGGCCGCACCTTCACGCCGTCTCAGATCGCCGCGAGCGCGGGCACGATCGCGTGGGTCAACACGACCCCCGGCGTCAGCACGCACCACCTCACCACGTACAAGTTCCGGGGTCCGAGCGCCGCCTTCGGCTCGGTGCCCGTCCAGGCCGGCACCTGATCAAGCTGGCCGAGCGCCTCCGGCTCGGCCTCCCTACAACCCCGTTCACCTCGCCTCGGAGACCCACCATGTCCAACCTCCTGCAGTTCCTCCCCTCGGCATCGTCGTCGTTCTGGCTGCCCCCCAGCAAGTCGACCTTCGTGCCGGTGCACCACCAAGACGCGACGGGCCGCACGTTCATGCAGCTCGAGCACCCCGTGCTCGGCTGCGAGCTCTCGTCGCACACCGACTCGGCGAAGCGGCGCATGGCGCAGTTCTTCGCCGAGCTCGCCACCAAGCGGGGGCTGAGCGTGGACCCGAAGGTCGTGCAGGACGCTGCGACCAACTTCGTGACGAACCAGCTCACGGCGGTGCTCGGGCCGTCGGAGCGAGTCGTCCGCGGCAACAACCGCCAGTGGATGTTCGTCCCGGGTCGCGTCTCGAACGACCGCATGGTCCTGACCTCGCGGGACGTGCTGCAGCCCGGTCACCGGGACTTCACCTACCAGGTGCGCCAGTACACGGGCCGAGCCGGGTGGACCACGCTCAACTCGACCCGCAAGCTGCAGGCCGGCGGGGCGATCGACGACGAGGTGACCCGCGGCCCGCAGTGGTACGGCGCGTGCTGGGAGTACAACCAGGGCGACCTGTGGCGCGATGCCGTCACCGGGCAGAACACGCCCGACGACAACCAGACCGGCTGCATCATGAGCATGGACGAGTTCCGCGAGACCTCGTCCATGCTGGGCGCGCCCGAGATGGGCGTGTTCGGCCTCGCCACGCTGCCCGACGCGATCAAGGTCGGCGGCGGCACCCGCCTGATCACGGCCGGCCTCACGGCGCCGCAGCTCTACGCGCGCGTGCTCACCTGGATCAACTTCTACATGCGGTGCAACAACAACGCGCTGCCCAGCGGCGTCGTCGCGCCGATGATGGACAAGCAGACGCTGCAGACCACGATCTGGGACAACAGCGGCGGCAAGTCGGTCTGGGCGAGCCTGCTCGAGCTTCACCCCTGGCTCGACAGCGGCTCCTTCTGGGACGACCGCATGATGGACGCGTCGCCCACCTCGACGCCGCGCTGGATCTTCTACCAGAAGGACGACCAAAACGCCTTCATCGCCCACACGGAGCGCATGGTCTTCGGTCCCTTCCAGGACGAGATGACCACCCGCTTCGTCGTGCTCGCGCGCCAGGGCGGCGTCGTCGACAAGCTGCCCGAGCAGTTCGTCTACATCGACTTCAACTGAGCGAGGGGGCTCCGCCCCTCGCTCCCCCCGCTGTTCTCCGTCTCCAACCCCGTTCAGGCCCAACATGTCGAAGTCCACGAAGAAGCCCTCCGCCAAGACCTTGATCGCGTTCTCGCAGATCGCCGTGCGCGCGAGCGGCAAGACCGTCGAGCAAACGCGCACGCCCGTCGTCAGTCAGGTCGCCAAGCCCGGCGTGGTCGAGCTCGTGCTGTACCCGGGCTTCAACGTCGTCGAGACCGCCGTGCTCGAGCAGCACATGGCGGACGAGACGTTCGTGAAGCAGTTCAAGCGCGGCATCAAGGTGCTCGAGGCGCCGCCCGTCACCGACGTGGCGCTCGTCGAGAAGTCCTACAGCCGCGACGCGCTGCTCTACCTGCGCGACCGTGTCGAGGATGCCGAGGACGCGTTCGATGACGACACGGATCGTCAGTACATGCTGGAGGCGATCGAGAAGCAGCTGGGCAAGGCCTCGTACTCGATCCGCCCGCAGCCCTACACGCTGCCCAACATGCCGTCCAACCTCGCTCCGGCCGCCACCGTCTGAGCCGCATCTTGCGACCGCCATGGCCTGCACGATCGAACTCGCCGACCTGGGCCCCGACTTCACCGAAGTCGACGGGGACCTGTTCGCCATGTGGCTCGAGGGGGCCACGGCGATCGTGCTCGGCGTGGCGGCGGGCAGGGACGCGGTGCAGGCTCGGCTCGTCGCGTGTGGCATCGATGCTTGCGCGGCGATCACGGCGGTCACGCAGCACCTGATCGCCAGCACGCCAGGGTCGGGTGCCGAGGCCAAGTTCGTCACCGCCTCGCGCGTCGGTGCGATCGCGCGCAACTACGCGGCGCAGGGAGCATCGTCGCCCCTCTGGAGGGGCTCGCCCTACGGCATCCCCGCTGCGATCTGGATGCACCGCATCGAGCGGTGCCTGAAAGCTCGCAAGACGGTCGGAGGACTGTTCTCGACGAGCGGGGGGTGCTGCTCATGACGACGGTCAAGATCCGAGACAGCGGCTGGAACGTCATGGACGTGTTCGCCGAGATGCAGGGCGTGCGGCTGCAGGCCGGCATCTTCGATGACGAGGAGTACGCCTCGCTCGCGCTGCTCCACGAGGACGGCGGCACGAAGACGTCGGCGGACGGCACCCTTCGGCTGCCGGCCCGCCCATCGATGCGCCCTGCTTTCGACGCTGGCGAGGATGGCTACGTCGAGGGGATCGGCGACGCGCTCATGGCAGCTTGCAAGCCGCTCTCGTTCGATCCGCTGTCCGAGAAGCTGCGCAGGCTGGCGATCAAGATGGCCGAGTCGCATCGCCGGATCATCGAGCGAGGCAAGGCCGGCGGTCCGCCGTTGAAGCGGTCGACGGTCGAGCGTAAGGGCTTCCGCACCAAGCTGCTCGGCAAGCCGAAGGCCGGCCGCGTGCACATGGTCGACAAGATCGACGGGCGCGTGCTGCCCGGGGAGGTGCCCGATGCCGGCTGACGAGGGCGACTGGCAGCTTGGCGTGATCGCTGGCGACGACTTCGCGGCGACCGACTTCGGCCAGCACGCACCGACGAGCTCGGACGACTCGTGGGAGTCCGCGGCCTTGAGCGTGCAGCCCGTGTTCGAGCGCGCCTGCGTCAGGCTCGCCCAGCAAGTGGCGGAGGTCTGCGCCGGCGAGCGCCCCCTGACCAACGGAGTGCTGCTCGGTGACGCGCCCGGCAAGCTGCTGGCCTCGCCGGCTGGCGCTGCCGAGCTCGAGTACGACGGCGCCCGCGTGCGCAGGCCGATCGAGCTTCGCGTGATCTACGACGGCGGATCGACCGTCGGACCGCTCTACGCGAAGCTGGCGTCTGGCTTCGGGTCGACGGACACGTTCTCGATCGACTGCCTCGCGTTGCTCGGCGCGGTGCCGATGCGCCTGGTCAAGGTGCTCGTCAACGTGTTCAGCGGAACGCCTGGCCTCGCGACTCTGAGCCTGCGCGACTCGAGCGATGTCGAGATCGCCTCGACCGACTACGAGCTCGTGCCGGGCGTCAACGAGGTCGACTTCCTCGTCGATGCTGGCGACCACGAGGTCGGTGCTGGCGAGGCCTGCCTTTTCACGATCGAAAGCACGTCCGGGCAGGACGGCATGGGGCTCCTGCTGCAGTTCGAAGAGGTGCCGCTGTGATCAACGCCGCCGCCCTCATCGATGAGCTCGACCCGCAAGACGTCGTGGTCGAGCGCGTCGCGGCGACCACGATCGACCCCATCACGGGGCGCGGCATCAAGGGTGCCGTCGTGCTCGGAACGCTGCGCTGCTCGGTACAGCCAAAGCAAGCCAACCGCGTCGACGCGCCGGCCGGCACGTCGACTGCTGGTCAGGTCGACATCTACACGGCCGCCAACGTGGTGCTCCCAGGCGAAGATGACGTGCCGGTTGACGGCGGTCCGCTGCGGGCTGCCGGTGGGCAGGGCGGGTCGCAGAACCCCCCCGACTACATCCACTGGGCGCCCATGGCGGGGCAGCCTCCCCGGCGATGGCGCGTCAGCGGCGGGCACGGCTGGGCTGCTGGCGGGTTCATTCACTACACGGCCACCGACGACGGGGCGGTGCCCGCATGACCTCGGCTTGGGAGAGCACGGAGGCTGCGATCCATCGGTGGGCTCGCGAGTCGATGGGCCTTGTAGGCGAGCGGGTCTACTGGCCGGCGGAAAATCGCGCGCTGCCGGCCGAGCCGTACTGCGTGCTCTCGATCTCGGACCAGCAGCTCACTGGGATGCCAGGCTCGGGCTCGGCCTACGAGTGGCAGACCGCAGCGACGTGGCTGCTCACCTTCGTCGAGGGCGAGGGCGAGCACGAGGTCTCGCTCTTCACCGACGACGGCGAGGCGCCGACGGCGACTGCGACGCTCGTGTCCCCGGGAGGTACGACGCCCGAGGACGCCCGCGACGCCATGCTGCTCGAGCTCGACGCGGTGCTGCCCGGCACGATCACCGCGACGGCTGTGGGCGACGCAGGCATGCGCCTGGCCGAGTCTGCCGAGGGCTCGATGTTCTGGCTGCGGTTGTCCGACACGATCAGCGCCGAGCTCGAGCAAGGAGCTGTGACCCGAGGCAACGTGGCCCGAGTCGCCTACCTGCTGCAGTTCGACATCAACTCACCAGAGACGTCGGGCGCGAGCGCGGCCCATCGGCTCGCAGCCCGCCTGATCAACGGCATCGGCAACTACCGCGCTTTGCTCGGGCGCTGCGGCTGGCAGATCGGCACCGTGATCTCGAACCGTCCAGGCTTCCAAGACGACGCGACCGCCTCGCGCAGCATCGTCGAGATTCAGCTGCTCGGGCACGAGGTCGGCGTTCAAACTCCGCAACCGCCCGCCCGCCGCCCGCCCGCGCTTCGCGGCATCACGTCCACCGTGACCGTCATTTCACCCTGAGAGACACGCCATGGCGCTCAGCTTCCACATCAACGTCACCGGCTCGATCACGTCCGTCCCCGATGCGCCTGCGCAGCGAACCAAGGTGCCGACGTTCATCGGCTTCCACGAGGTCTTCGCCGAGCGCGCGCGCATGTACTCGAGCCTCGACGACATGCTCGCCGACGGCTTCACGGAGACGGACGACCTCTACGAGATGGTCAGCGCCGCGCTCGACAACCCCTCGGCCGACGACGGGCCGCTGGCGCGCTGGATGATCGGCAGGACCGTGGCGCCCGTCGCCAACACCCGAACGATCAACGTCGTCGGCACGACCGACGGCCTGATCAACCTGGTCGACTCGTTCACCGGCTCCGACGTTGTGATCGCCAGTTTCACCGCGTCGGGCTCGACGGCCACGCAGATCCGCGACGGCTTGCTCGCCGACCTCGCGGCGTCCGGCTACACGGGCACGGTCGTCGACTCGGACACTTTCACGGTCAAGTGGGCCGAGGACGGCGTGACCATGGACCTGAGCGTGACCGGGGCGGCGGCTGCCAACCTCCAGCTCAGCACGAACGTCGCCGGCAACGGCATCGAGGACGACCTCGATGCGATCGTCGACGAGACCGTGGGCGACGACACGGTCGGCTCGCAGACGCACCTGCTGCTGATCGAGCCGGGCCTGCTCGGCAAGGGCGGGATCATCATGGCGCAGAACTGGGTGCACTCGCAGAGCGTCAGCTCGACGGGGCGCGGCTACGTCGTCATGGTCCAGACCAACGAGGCCGGCCTGATCGACTCGGGCGTCACCAACTCGACGGCCTCGCTGCTGGTCGCGCTCGGCAAGACCCGCCTCGTGCTTGCGTACCGGGCCGTCGACACGGACCCGATCACGGCGATGGCTGCCGGGCGCGTGGTCCCGAGCGAGCCGGGGGCGGTGCAGTGGAGCTGGCGGACGCTGACCGGGTCGTCGCTCACCGGCACCATCTCGAGCACGGTCAACACGCTGCTCACGTCGCGTCGCGTCAGCTACGCCGAGCGCTTCAAGCCCACCGGCGCCGTGCAGTTCTTCGGTGGCCGCGATGCGACCAACGTGCCGATCAACCACTACGCCGCCATGGACCAGTGGCGCGACGACATGATCGCGGTGATCGCCAACGCGCTCGTGAGCTCGACCGGCATCGACATGACCGACGAGTCGTTCCAAGCCAACTTCGGGAGCCCGATCCGGCTGGCCATGCTCGGCATGGTCACGTCGGGCCGTCTCGCCGAGGGCTACACGGTGAGCTTCACGCCCATGGCCGACATCCCGCTCGCCGAGAAGCAGGCCGGCGACTACTACACCACGGGCCGGATCACCGTCACCGCGACGCTTCGCCAGTTCGCGGAGCGCATCGCGATGTCCGGCACCTTCAATATCTGAACTCGACCCGCGAGGCGCACCACCATGGACAGCTACATCATCTCGGTCGACACCTTCGTGCTGATGGTCAACGGCTTTCGGATCGAGGACTGGGCCGCGACGGGCGTCGCCTGCGAGCTCACCAAGCCGGATCCGCTCGCCACCCACAACACCGCGTTTCAGTCGAGCGTGTGGACGATCGGGCCACCGCGGTACGTGCTGAACGTCAACGTCCAGCAGGGCGGCAAGAGCGATCAGTGGCTCACCAAGTCCGTGAAGGCGTTCATGACGCTACGTAAAACCTTCACGATCTCGGCGACCCAGGGGGCACAGCCGCTGTTCGAAGCGACTGACGGCGGCCCGCTCAACTGGCCCAACTACGCCGTCGCTGCCGACAACCAGCCCATGCGCGCATGGCAACTCGGGTTTAGCCTCAAGGGCATCCCCGACGTCGCCACCTTCCAGGTCGCCGGCCAGCTCACGAAGCAGGAGGTCCAGAACATCTGATGGGCTCGTTGCCGCGCAACCAGCCCTGGCTCGACGTCACGCTCGCGGGCCGGGCCTACAAGATCCAGCCGCTCGGCTGCGAGGCTGCGTTCGAGCTCGACTCGATGCTGCTCTCGCTGCTTGGCGACTCGGCTGCGGCCGCGATCGCCTCTGGCATCGAGGGCATCCTGCCCGCGCTGCTCAAGAGCGCGACGGAGCGGTTCGAGGTCTGCGTCACGGTCGATGACGTCCGCGCCGAGTTGGCGCAGATCATGGACAACGGGCTCGGCGACATCGACACGCTCGAGTGGATCGGGCGCATCCTCGCGTCGGTGGCCCCCAAGGTCGCCGACCTTGCGCGCGACACTCTGCCTCGCGCGACCGAGAAGCTCGGCCCGACGACGACCAAGCACCTCGTCAAGGTGTGCGTCTTCGACTCGCTGCAGGCGCAGGACGCCTACGGCAACTGGTTTGCCGTCAGGAACTTCCCCGACCTCGACATCGTGCTCGACGCGATCCCGCAAGGGACCCAAAGGCAGGTGCACAAGTGGATGCTGCTCATCGCCTGCATCAGGGCCACCTGGGGCCCCTCTGGCGCCGCCGACACTACACCCCGAGTCGAGCGGCCAGGACCAGGGGACGAGACGTCAAGCCCCCCTTGAGCGCGAGCCTGGGGCGCATCTACGCGGGGGCGATCGCCGAGGCCGGCTACGCCTCATCCATGATCGAGGTGCTCACCACGTGGCCACCAGGCGTCGTTCTCGACACCGTCGAGCTGATCGCGTGGCGAGCTGACGCGCACCACTCCGAGGTCGAGGCCGCAAGGCAAGGAGCGAGGCGATGAAGGTCCGCGACCTGTTCGTGCAGATCACGGTCGGGATCAGGGACGCCGGCGCGAAGAAGCTGGCCGACGCGCTCGATGGGATCGTGAAGTCCGCCGGCAAGGCTGCGCCGGCTCTCGACGCTGCCGAAAAGGCCGCGGCCAAGCAGGCCCGAGAGGCCGAGCGCGCGGCCGCCAAGATCGAGCGCGCGGAGAAGGCCAAGGCCCGGGAAGCCGAGCGATCTGCTGCGACGCAAGCTCGAGCTGCAGCTGCGGCCGAGCGCGCCGTGGTGAAGGCCGAGAAGGCGAAGGCGCGCGAGGCCGAGAAGGCCGCGCACGCTGTCGAGAAAGCCGAGCGCTTGAAGGCTCGCGAGTACGAGAAGGCTCAGCGTGCGCTCGACAAGGCCACGCGCGAGTCGATCCGCGACTTCGAGAAGCAAGCCGCGGCGGCCGAGCGCAACGTGGCCAGGCTCGACCGCTCGATCGCCAAGCTCACCTCGCAGAACGCAGCGCTTGCCAAACGCCGCGACACGGCGACGGAGGGGCACTCCGTCGCGCGCATGGAGAACCTCGGCAACCTCAAGTCCGACCTCGGCGACGCGGGTGCTGGGCTTGCCGAGGGTGCCGTCGCGTATGTCGGCGGACTCGCGGCCGCCGGCACGCTGGCGATCCAGACCGCCGGGCAGTTCGAGTCGCTGCGCGCCCAGCTCACGAACGTGGAGGGTGACCAGGCGAAGGCCAACAAGACCTTCGCGCACTTGAAGGAGCTCGCTGCGACGACGCCGTTCCAGCTCGAGCAGCTGACCGAGGCCTACATCGCGCTGCGGGTCCGCGGCGTCGAGCCGACCGACGAGAAGATCACCGCGCTCGGCGACCTGAGCTCGACGTTCGGCTACGGCATGCAGGAGATGACCGAGGCGATCAGCGCGGTCGCTCGCGGCGAGAACGACCCGATCGAGAAGTTCGGGATCACCGCGCGCAAGGTCGGCGACCAGGTCAAGCTGTCGTTCAAGGACCAGACCGTCATGGTCGACCAGACGGCGAACGCGATCACCGACGCGCTGGTCGAGTTCGGTAAGATGGACGGTGTTGCGGGCGCGATGGCGGGCCAGATGAAGACCTTGAAGGGGGCCTGGTCCAACTTCGAGGACGCCATGTCCAACGCGGTCGACAAGGCCATGCAAGAGAGCGGCGCGCTCGACGAGGTCAAGAAGATCCTCGGCTTGCTGACCTCGACTGCCGATGGAGCCGCGGGGGCGCTTGGCACCGTGCTTGTTGACGCGCTCAGCAGCCTGCGCGAGTGGCTGGCCAGCCTCACGCAGGAGGACATCGAGGGCTTCTTCAACGACGTCGTCAACGCCGGGATGGCGATGAACGACATGATCCAGACGGCGATCGGGTTCGTACTCGACTTCGTCACCTGGCTGGACAAGATGACCGAGTCGATCGGCCCAGCCGACGGCGCCATGGCCGGCCTCGCCTTGACGTTTGGCGCGCTCGTGCTCGCAGGCGGCGGCCTGCCCGGCCTGTTCGCGGCGACGGCAGTCGGCGCAGCGCAGCTGGGCATGGCGATCGCCGACTACCTAGACCATGAAACGCTCGACCGGATCTGGGAGCTCGAGCAGCGCATCAAGGAGCTGAAGGCGACGCTTGGCGACCTCGACGTTCAAGAACAGAACATCCGGGACGACCTGAACAACACGACCTACTGGATCGAGCGCGGCCTCACGATGGAGCAGATCAACGATGCGAAGTCGATGGACGAGGCCTACCGCATCGACTTTCGGCGCAACCGCGCCGATCAGCGGTTCGAAGCCGCGGCCAAGGCTGCGCGAGAGGGCTTCGGCGAAGAGTTCTTCGCCACGGCCGAAGAGCAGGGCGGCATGCTCGAGACGCAGGGGCGCGGTGGCATCCTGACCGCCGAGCAGAAAGCGATCGCGGCAACGGGCGGACGCAACGTCGGTATCGGTGCCGCCGCCACGCGAGCCAATCTTGCGCTCGCCGCGGCGGAAAAGCAGGCCATCGAGCAAACCGTGGCGCAGGCCAAGGCGAGCGCAAAAAACTTGTCGAAAAGCCAGCAGCAGCAGGCCATCCAGGCTGCCACGGCTGCGCGCACGGCCGGCATGGACGCCAAACGAGTCAAGGCGCGGCAGGCGTTCACCGAGGCCATGCGAAAGGGCATGTCAGAGGAAGACGCGATCGCTGCTGCTGAGGCCGAGTTGCTCGACACCCCCAAGGCCAAGAAGGGTCGCAAGGGCAAAAAGGACAAGGAGATAGACATCCTCGAGCAGCTCGGCCTCAAGGGGCCTGGCTCGATCCTCCAGAACCGCCCGAGCCCCGATGCGCTGACGGTCAGCCTCGTCATCAACCTCAAGGTGGCCGACAAGATCGAGGTCCCGATCACGATGCCGGCAGGCACGACGTTCGAGGGCACTGCCCAGCAGGCCGGCGAGACCGCGGGCATGGTCGTGCAGGATGCCATGATGGACAAGATCGTGCAGGGCGTCGAAGCCACGCTGGCTCTGCGGCTCGACGACTTCGCGGCCATGCGCGGTGGTGGTCGGGTGCCCGCGCGACGGAGGTCGAAGTGAGCGAGTTCCTCGACGCGCTGATCGACGCCCACGACGCGGTCAAGGACGCCTCGGACGAAAATCTGCGGACGGCGATGCCGCTGATCGTCCAGTCCTGGTCTGAGCCGGGCGGCGAGGGGGCGAGCTGCACCGCGGTCGTGCCGATCCCGAACCGTGCTCCCGACGGCGAGCCGATCTCCGAGACGCCGTCGCTCGTCGTCGACCGCCCCGTCTTCTACCCGGGGGGTGGCGGCTGGTGCATGAGCTGGCCACTCGAGCCCGGTGACGAGGTCATGGGCATCGCAGCCGAGCGCAACACGGAGGCGTGGCATCTGAACCGCCAGCCAGGCGCCCCATCGAACCCGCTGCTCGAGCGCTACCACGACCTGAGCGACACGATGGTCCTGCCGCTCGTAGACCGGCCTGAGCTGCCCCAGCCCGCGCCGTCCGGGCTCGACACCGACCTCGTGATCATGCACCGCACCGGGGGCGTGCTGCTGCGCTGCGAGCCGAGCGGCAAGGTCACGATCACCGCGAGCTCGACCGTGGCGGTGGTCGTTGACCCGGCTGGCAAGGTCACGATCACCGCGCCGCTGGTCGAGGTCGCTGGGGCCGACGACTTCGCCGTCAAGTACGCCTCTCTCGTGGCCGCCATCGATGCGCTGCTACTCGCTGGCGTGAACGCAGCTGGACCAGGCGCGGCGAACTTCTCGGCCGCGACGACGTCCTGGAACTCCCTCAAGACGACCGTCAAGTCGAACAAGGTCAAGGTGGGCTAGATGGCGTTCCAGGCGTTCAATGCCCACGATACGAAGGGCGTGTGGGTGTACCCGACGGACCGCCGCGTGCTCCCGTTTCAGCTGCGCGGCGTCACGCAGATCGACGGGCCCAACGTCAGCGTGACGCAGACCAGCCACCCGATCGAGCAGGGCTCCGACATCACGCTGCACAGGCACATCGGGGCCCGCGAGGTCTCGTTCTCGCTCACGCTGACCGAGGTGGGCGACCCCACCGACCCGACGCTCTACAGCGCGCCCAGCTTGATCGACGCGGTCCGCGTCCCGCTCGAGCGCATCTTGAAGCTGGGCATCTTGTGCACGCTCTCGTGGGGCAAGAACAAGCTGCCCAACATGGCGATCACGTCGCTCTCGCCCACGCACGACGCCACGCAGCAGCGCGAGGACACGTGGATCGGCACGGTCGCATGGACCGAGACGCTTGTCGGATCGTCGACCACGACGCCTGCGGTGAACGCTGATGCGCTGGAGGACGACATCGCGACCACGCAAGAGGGTGGGCCACAGGCTGGCAAGTCCATCAACGGCGAGACCTCCGTGCAGGTCGATGGCATCCTCGGGAAGGGCTACTGACCGATGGCCAAGTTCCGCTTCGCCGACACCCGCGACTCGAGCCAGACGGGGCGCATCGTGCTGCCGCTTCAACTCGACGGTGCCGACAACAAGCGCAAGTGGACCTTGCACGTGCTCGATGGGCGCTCCTACCGGCTGCGCGTGCGCTGGCTTCCGGGCTCGCGCATGTGGCTGCTCGACGTGCTCGACGTCGAGGGCGTCGCCCTGTTGACCGGGATCCCGATCCGAGTCGGCCAGTCGCTGCTGCGGCCGCACGTCGGCGAGCGCCTGCCCGGCCGCGGCTTCGGGCAGATCATCGCGGTCGACACGAGCCAGCGCGGTGCCGACCCTGAGCGTGACGACCTCGACACGCGGGTGCAGCTGGTCTACGTCCCGGCGGTGCCGTCATGACCTCCGTTTCGAGCCACGGTGCGGTGGTCACGATCCGCAACCGCACCAACACCTGGACCTCCAGGCCCAGTCTGCTGGGCACGCGCTCGCTGACGATCGAGTGGTCGGCTGTGCACACCACGGCCTCGTCGCCCAACACCGCGAAGATCACGATCCACAACCTGTCGCCCAAGAGCCAGAACGCGATCAGCGACGTCGTCAAGCGCAGGATCACTTGGACCGGCCCGCAGCTGCTCGAGCTCGCGCTGGCCGGCGCGTCGACGGCCCCGGCCGAGCTGGTCAGCACCAACGCCGGGATCGCAGCCGTGAACCTGGAGGTCAGCGAGGGCACCAACAGCTGGCTGTGGTTCGTGGGCAACTCGTCCAAGATCTCGGCGGAGGGTCAGAGCCTGACGCTGGAGTGCGCCGACTTCGTCGACCAGGTCGGTGCGGCTCACGTCCTGCCGCCGCGCAGCTTCGCCAAGGGCACCCCGGTGCTCGACGTGGTCGAGGCGCACATCAACGCGATGGGGCTCTCTGTCGAGCGGCCGATCCTCGAGCGCGAGTTCTATGCGCAGTACGCCAAGCTCGGCAAGGTGAAGGTCTCGTCCGACAAGCTGATCAGCGCGATCACGACGTCGGGCCCGGCCGTGGACTGGCTGCGCAAGCTCTTCGGCGCGCTCAAGCTGACGTGGATGGTGCACAACGGCGTGTTGCACCTGCTCGGCGACGACTCGGTGCTGTCCGGCTACCCGCCGATCGAGTTCAAGCCCAGCGACGGCTCGCTGATCGGCAGGCCCCAGCGGCAGGAGGACGGCGCGATCAAGTTCAAGTGCGCGCTTCGACCCGGCCTGATCCCAGCTCGAGCTTGCCGCCTCCATGCCGATGGCCTCGGCTCGGCCAACTATCGGATCCGGTCCATCAGCTCCTCGGGCTCCAACGAGTCTGGTAGCTTGGCCGAGGTGACGATGGAGGCTCTCTCCACGATCCCAGGGGTGCTTTGATGCAGACCATCGAGATCCACACCGAGGGCCCCGAGGCCGGCAATATCAAGCTGCCCATGCGGCGTGTCGATGGCCTGCTGGCCTGGAAGTGCATGGCGTGGATCGAGCTCGCCACGCTGCTCGGAGAGTGGCCGACCGACACCACGCAGGGGCTCTCGCCCAGCGCGCTCGCTGGCGAGGCGTCCGACGATGAACTGTCGATCCTCGTGCAGGACCGCTTGCTGACGGTGCCCGGTACGGGGTCGGTGGACGCGGTCGAGGTGACGCGCTCGGGCTCGGAGGTGGTGAGCCTGGTGATCAACGCAACCTACGGCGAGACCGCCGTCGTTCTCGGAGTAGCAACATGACCGTCGACTCGAACGGACTGACCGTCACCGACTACGCCGACCGCCGACAGGCGAACGCCGCCACGCTCCAGTCGCTCGCCGGCGCCAACGTCACGACCGAGGAGAGGACGATCGAGGGCGACCTGGTCACGCTGATCAGCCTCGCTGGGCAGGCTGCCGAGGATCAGGTCGCAGCGGTGTACTCGGCGACCTGGTTCCGCACTGCCTCTGGCCCCGCGCTCGATCGGCACGCCGAGTTCGTGATCGGGCCGCGCACGCGCGCGACCTCCAGCGTCGCCTCGGCGATCCCGCTGACCGGCACGGCCGGCACCGTGATCCCGGCAGGCTCGGCGATCACGCCGGTCGGCACCACGGTTCGATGGCTGCTGCTTGCCGAGGTCACGCTCGACGGTGCAGGCGAGGGCGAGGGCGACTTCGAAGCCGAGTCCACCGGCCCGATCGCGGCAGTGACCGGGACGACTTGGACGATCTCGACTCCGAGCGCCGGGTGGACGGGGGCGGGCCCGAGCCCGACCGACGCCGAGCTCGGCAACGACGACGAGCTCGACGAGTCCTATCGCAACCGCCTCGCGGAGGCCGTGCGCTCGGGGCCGATCGGTCGCGCGATCGCTCGAGTCCCTGGCGTCACGCTGGTCACGGTGCTCGAGCACCCGCACGACTACCCGGACGCGTACCACGGCAAGCGCAACTGGATCGAGCCGCTCGTCGTGGGGGGCGACGACGACGCGGTCGCCATCGCGATCCACGAGGCCCGCGGCCCCGGGATCACGGTGCTCGGCAACACGCTCGTGAACGTCGACGACGACCAGTACAAGGGCGGGCAGGTCCCGATCCGCTTCTCGCGGCCCGATGAAGTGGCGATCTACGTCAAGGTCACGATCACGAAGGGGGAGGCCTACCCGAAGACGACCGGCACCACGGCTCTGGACGCCCGCGCGGCCGCGGTCAAGAACGCGATCTTGACGTGGGCCGCGACCGCTCTCCAGCCCAGCGTCGACGTCTCGGCGTTCCAGATCGCGGCCTCGGCTGCCAACGCGGTCGTCGGGATCAAGTCGCTGGCGGTCCTCGTCGGCACGGTCAACCCGCCCGTGGGTTCCGAGGTCGAGATCGACGTGCGCGAGCAGGCCAGGCTCACCGCTGCCAGGATCGAGGTGATCGAGTGACCGCGGTATGGGGCTCGCCATGGGGCACGCTCTTCGGCCCCCCTGCGCCTGTCGACCAGCTGCAGCTCGCCCTCGGTACCGCGCGCGCGCGTCTGCTCGAGGACCCGACCTTCAACGCCTACGTGCGCGTGATCGGGCTCGACTTCGCCGACATCCAGACCAACGCGTGGCTGCTCGAGCAGCACATCGGGCTCAGTACCGCGATGGGCGCCATGCTCGACAGGATCGGCGACGCGCTCGGGCTCGCGCGGCTCTCGACGACCTGGAACGACACGGTGTATCGCCGCATTCTCGGGGCCTGGTACCCGGCCGAGTACGGAACCAAGTCGATCCCGAAGCTCGCTGCGCTGCTGGCCGCGCTCGCGCATGCCGGCGGCCAGACCTACACCTACCAGGACCTGCTGCCGTGCGCGTTCCAGATCGTCGTGATCGGCCTCGACGACGACGACGCGAAGCTGTGGGCGCAGGTGCTTGACGCCGCGCGCCCCAAGGGCGTCAAGTTCTGGCTCGAGTACAGCGCAGCGAGCCCCTTCACCTTTGATGAGTCCTTCTTCGGCGGCGGCGACGTGCTCGCCGGCCAGCTCGAGATCGGATAGCCATGGCAGACCCCAAAGACCTCCCGCGCGGCACCCTCGACCTCTTCGCTCCGACTCGATGGGCAGAGCTCGGAACGGCTGCTCAGCCCTCCGACGCGCTGCTCGATCAGGGACGGTCGGCTGGCGATCTGCTGCCTCCAGCCGAGTACAACTGGATGGTGCGCAACCTCGCGCGTATCTGCGCTGCGCTTCTCGCCCGTGTGCCGCTCGCCAGCAGCGGGCTGTTCGGCAGCTGGGTCGAGCGCAACGGCGTTTGGATCAACGGCACGAACAACCTGGAGGGCAGGCTCAGCGACGGCTCGACCACGAAGGTCGCCGACGTCTGGGTCGACACCGATGGCACGGGCGCCGTGCGCATGCAGGTGCAGGCAACGCCAGCCGACCCCGTGTTGCTGACCGCTTCGAAGACGCACTACGTGCACGTGCCCAAGTCGAGCGCGACCGCGGGTCTCGTGCTCGCCAGCGAGCTCGACATCGAGGTCGTGAACCTGAACGCTCCGAGCGCGGGCACGCCAGCAGACCACGCCACGATCTGGAAGATCAACACGAACGGCACCGGGATCACGTCGTCGACGATCTTGGTCCCGACGGCGCCGGTGCTGCTCGACGTGACGGCCGAGACCCTGGAGGTCGTGGGCGAGCTCGTGCTGAACAGCGACCTGACCATGAACGGCGGGGACTTGACCGGCGTGAACGAGGTGAATCTCTCGACGCTTGTCGTCGGCGCGGGCGGAGTCGAGAGCACGACCGGCCCGAACATCTTCGGCACCGTCACCGCCGACACGCTGGTAGCGACGGGCCTGTTCACCGCCGATGGCGACGTCGGGACCGTCACGATCGAGGGGCCGCTGACCGTCGACACGGACATGGACGTCACTGGCGCCCTCACGGCGTTCAACGGCCTCACGGTCGACGGCAGCCAGCTGTCCGTCTCGGGCGTCGGCTCGAGCATCAACTTCGCCGCCCACCTGACCATGGCGAGCGGGGCCGACATCATCGGCAGCGCCGGCAGCGAGTTGACGAGCTTCTCCCGCGTGGCGGCGGCGATCCTCGACACGTCGTCGAGCGGCGAGGCGCGCATCTTCAACCTGGTCTTCTACCAGGACGCGTCGCTGCCGACGGCCTCCGGGGCTCTCGCGTGGGACGGCTACAAGGTCGCGCTCGGCGACGGCATCGGGGCCCGAACGATCGCGGTGCCTCGACGCTCCTACGTGGCGTCGGTCTCGACGTCTTCGGGCATCGACGACACGGGCGCCGAGGTGACGATCGACATGCTCACGGGCCAGTCGGTGGACGTGGTCTACGAGAGCGAGGTGACGAACGACACCACGGGCCTGAACGTCGCGCTTCGCATCACGGCCAACGGCAGCAACATCGGCGGCACGCAGTCGCGTCGCGTCACCGCTACCGAGTACGTCTCGTTCAGGCGGCGAGTCCTGTACACGGCGGCCTCGGACGGCTCGGTGACGTTCAAGGCGCGTCACGGCGCGAACTCGGGCAACACGACGAGCATCAACGTCATGCTGACGGTCACTCGGGCGTGAGCTGCTCGAGCACGCAGTCGGGCACGGCCCAGACCTGCACGCCTTCGAGCTCGGCGAAGCAGCCGATGCTCGTGCAGCGCAGGGCATCGGACCCGAGCTCGGACCCACCCTCGGCGCACGCGTAGCCGGCCGGCAGCTGCTCATCGTGCTCCGCGAAGGCGCAGGTCGGAGCCACGCGGACTTCGAGCGCGTCGAGCTCAGCCGTACAGACCCACGATTCGGCCGAGCCCGCACCCGAGCACGAGGGAGCGCTCCACAGCCCGGGCAGCGCCTCGCATGGCCAGGCCTGCGCCTGGTCGGTGTGCTCAAGCTCGACGGGCACCCATGCATCGCCGGCGCCGGGTCGAGCGACGCACGCTGTGCCGCCGGCCAGCTCGACGCACTCGACCTCCGCCCAGACGCCCGCCGAGCCATCGCACGCGCAGGCCGAGGCGAGCAGGCCGAGCAAGGCGACGATGACCTTGCCTCGCCGCAGAGCTCGGCCTGCTTCGGCCGCCCAGCGCTGGCCCTCGGTCGTCCCGGTCGACACGAAGGCCTGCGCATCGTGGACCAGCTGGCGCAGCTCGATGATCTGCCGGGCGGCGTAGAGCTTGACCTCGATGCCGTTGCGGCCGTCGCCTTCGAGCTCGGTGCAGACGTCGATGATTTGCTGGGATGGGCGGGTCTGGGTAGGCATGGCGTGAAGCCCTTTCGGGGCCCTTGTGGGAGCGCGCAGGGCAGGCGCTGGTCCACCCCGCTCGGGGGCAGCTCCCATGCGCAGCCGCGGCTTGACGGTCCGCGGGTGCGCGGGTCTCGAGCTACGGCTGCGTGTCGCGGGCGGTGATCGTGCCGCGGCGCAGGCCAGACTCGACGCGCGCGAGCGCCATGTCAGGGCAGAACTCGCCGATGACGCAGCAGTGGTCGCCGACCGGGCCGTGGTCGGCAGTTCCGACCACGGTGAGCGGCACCGTGCCGGGAGCGCGCCAGACCCGAACCGTGAGCCTCTCGGAGCGACGCTGGAACGTCGCGACCGTCTCGGGCCCGTCGTAGCCCGCGACGTCGTTCTTGCGCTCGACCAGGGTCCACTCGCTCGGGCCGAGCTCGGGCTCGGGCAGAGAGCACGGGCACGGCCGGTCGGCGCTGGTGAAGCCGCGCAGAATCTTGGATCCCATGCACTCGGGGCAGGGCTTCGCGCGGGCGACCGCAACCGCAGTCTCGGCCAGTTCGGCCGGGAACGGCGCGTCATTCAGCCACCGCTGGGTCACCTTCTCGAGCATGTTGGTGAGATACGGGCTGCTATCGGGTCGGTCGTCGAGCGCCATCTCGGCGTACGCCGCGGCCTCGGTCTCGAGCCGCCACTGGGACGGGCCTTCCTCCACCAAGCGGCTGGCCGTGTCCGGCATCACGATGTTGTAAATCATCGTTCGCGGACGACTGCGCCACTCGTCGCACAGCTTCCGCATGGAAGCGTGCCACTCGGGCGATCCGATGGGCGAGATGTCGACGAAGACGGGTGGGTCGACGAAGACGGGTGGGTCGTCGAGGAGGAACGACTCGATCGGGTGCATGTAGGCCACACGCGCGCGGGCCCGCCTGCATTCCAGTCCTTCGAGTCAGGGGTAGTAGACGTCGCCCTCGCAGTGCTCGCCGGGCAAGAACACGCGCTTGACCCCGACCACGTCGATGCAGACCAGCTCGATCTCGCGGCACGCGAGCACGACGCCGCCCGCGTCGTCCAGGTAGCACAGGGCGGTCACGTCGTCGGGGTCGCAGGCGAGCAGGTCGTGGTCGTCCTCGACGACCCAGCAGGAACTCGGGTAGGCGGGGTCCGTGCAGCAGGCGAGCTCGGGCTCGGAGACGAACATGCGGGCAGCGAGGGCGAGCACGGCGGTCAGCATGCGCGGACCTATACGCGGGGACGGGCTGCGCGTCAAAAGCGAAGGGCCGGCGCTCGAAAGCCCGGCCCTCCGCTCGGCGACCTCCGTCATCGCCTGGCCCGCAAGATGGCCCCCTCGACGGGTTGCCGCATCGTCTCGCGCCGGCCTGCGCCGGTCAACACTCCATGCACTCGATGCTGCCGTCCGGGTGCTGGTAGGGGCACTGGCAGTCGAAGATGAGGTTGTTCGCGTCGCATGCGGTCGCCTCGTTGACGACGTCGCAGGCCTGCTCGCCGCAGATGGGGAGGCAACAGAGGTACTCGACGGGCACCGGGTCCTGGCAGCCGCTCGTGCCGGGCTCGCACGGCAGCGGATCGCACGGCATGCAGCTCTCGCCGCAGAGCTCGGGGACCTCGTACTTGGTCGCGGCCGAGCCGGTGGGGCACTCGGCCTCGACCTCCGCCCAGCCGACGCGCTGCCCGGTCGCGTCGCGACACTCGAGCACGATCTTGGGCTCGCTGCGCGTGGCGAAGAAGGCGAGCCCCCCGACGGCGCCGAGCGCCAACGTTCCGATGATGATCCGATTCATGGCGGGAGGCTATCACGCACGCGTCGCTTCGCCTGCAGCGCGGCCTCGGCTTCGAGGGCATCTTGCTCACGCTTGAACCGCTCGCGATCTTCGTGCTCCTTCTCGACGGCCGACAGGTGGTCCTCCACCTTGGCGTCGAGCTGCGCTCGCTCCGTCTCCGGGATCTCCAGCCGCTCGGCGATCTGATCGAGCCGCTTCAACACCACACGCATCGTCGACGCCGTGGCGTACTCGGCCTCGTGGGCTGCGGCAGACGCTGCGACCGCTCCTTTCTCGAGGTCTGCAACGCGCTCCGTGAGGTTGTGCAGCTCCGACTTCTCGGCCTCGTCCAGCTCGGCCTTTGCGGCCGACTCGGCCTTCAGCCCTGCGACGTCGCTGCGCAGCTCGGCGTAGGCATCGGGGCTCGGAAGCAGCCATGCCGCCGATGCGCCTCCGATCCCGAGGACCGCGAGAACCTTGGTCAGCGTCGACGCTCGTCCCTCCGCGAACACGCGGATCAGCGATGCGAGCGCGGCACCGACCGTGTTGCCGGCCATCGAGGCCATGCTGCGCTCGTGGGCGCGCTGCCTTGGCGTGTCGCCGCCGCTGTCCTCGGCCGGAGGGTCCGGGTCAGCGGGAGGCTCCGCAGGCTCGATGATCGGGCGGGGCTTGGTTGTCGAGCTGGAGGGCCGCACGGCACGAGATTACAAGCCTGTCAACCCGGCCGCCAAGATGGGTTGCGGCGACCCTCCGGAATCATCGGCTTTACGGCCGCGTGGGGTGAGCATGCCAAGGCCCAAACGAACGCAGTTCGAACGCGACGCGGCGACCTTCGAGTTGGTGCGAGCCACGCGAGACAAGCCGCCGCCCACGGTCGATGAACTGCGCGCGGCCGTCCAGCAAGCCGACCAGGAAGGCGCCACCACGCTGCGCTTCGAGTTCGCGCGCCCGGCAAGCTCGAAGGCCAAGACCTGGCTGATCGCCGGCCCTGGCTCGCCGCGCTGCCTTCTCGAGCCGGCTCCGCACCGCGTCGCCGGCTACAACTTCGCCGCGACGTGGGCCGTGTCGGACATCCGGCTCTGGCTGCGCGGGCTCGAGCACCGCTGCCACGCGCTCGGGTGCGGCGAGCCGACGGACCCGCGGTACTTGCTGTGTCCGAAGCACTGGAAGCAGCTCGGCGGCAAGCTGCGCGTCGACGTGCTCTCTGCCTACGGGCGCGGTCCCTGCCGCGTCGACACGGAGGCGAGCGTGGTGGCGACGCGCACATGGATCGTTGCTGCCACGCGGGCCGTCTGCGATGTCGCCGTCAAGGACGGCAACCTCACGCCCGATCAGGCGCGGGCCCTCGTGGCCCACGCCAAGGAGCTGCCGCTGGGGCCCAGGCCGGACGAGCCCAAGCACCCCTACGCCGCGCTGCTCCACGCGATGGGCGATGTCCAGGAATGGCCAGCGCTTGCCTCGCGTGTTCTCGGGCATGAAGATCACGATCGAAGTGCGTGAGATCGAGGAAGCCGCCGGCTGGCCGGTGAGCTGGAGCGCGTGGCTCGGGGCGCCCGTGCATCTCGTGAGGCTCGAGCACGAGGTCGAGATCAGGCTGGTCGGCGTGCCTGCTCCGCAGCGTCGCTTCTCGTGCGCCCGCGCTGCGCTCGAGTGGATCGAGGCGCGCGTGCTCCGTTTCCTGGCCACCGCCGAAGAGCTCGGCGGCGAGGAGACGGCGAGCGGCCGGTACTACCGCGACCACGCGTACCGGCTCGGTGCCGTGGCGTGTGTGATCCATCGGCACGCCGCGCGCCTGTGGCCGGAGCCCTCGTGCTGAGCAAGGGCGGCCAGTGGCTGCTTCGCACCTACTGGCGAGGTACTGAGCGGGGCCTGGTCCACTGCTTCGAGCGCGAGCCCGGCCGACCCGGCTTCGTCTCGCTCTGCGGCGACCATCGGCTCGAGAAGGTCGGTGGAGCCAAGCGCAGCCGACCGAGCCCGCTTGCGCGGTGCGCTCGATGCGACAATGCCGAGTCGGAGCGAGCGGGTTCGGACGAGTCTCTCCCTGCCGATGACGAGGCCACGTGCTGACCGACCTCGCGCAGCGCTGGCGAAGCGGCCGCGCCAGCTACAGGCCGGCGCGCGAGGTCATCGACACGCGGCAGCACGAGGTCGCGATGATCAGCTCCGACAAGGTCGCCAAGGCCTTCGTGGTCGAGCACCACTACTCGGGCAGCTACCCGGCCGCGCGCGAGCGCGTCGGTCTCTACCGCGGGCCCGAGCTGGTCGGGGTCGCGGTGTTCTCAATCCCCGCGCAGCCGAAGGCGCTCGACGTGCTCCCGGGCTCGCGCTCGACCTGCGTCGAGCTCGGGCGCTTCGTGCTGCTCGACGAGGTCGCAGCCAACGGGGAGAGCTGGTTCTTGGCGCGGTGCTTCGAGATGCTCCGCACGGCCGGCTACACGGGCGTGGTCAGCTTCTCGGACCCGGTGCCGCGGGTCGTCGCTGGGGAGATTCTCTTCGGCGGGCACGTGGGCCGCGTCTACCAGGCGACGAACGCCAGCTACCTCGGGCGCTCCGCCGCGCGCACGCTCCGGCTGCTGCCCAGCGGACAGGTCGTGCACCCGCGGATGCTCTCGAAGATCCGCGCGCAGGAGCGCGGGCATGCCTACGCCGAGGACGTGCTGGTGAGCCACGGCGCGGAGCTGCTGCGCGAGGGCGAGGACCCGAGCGAATGGCTGGCCCGCTGGCTCCCGAGGCTCACCACGCCGCTCCGCCACAACGGCAACCACCGCTACGCGTGGGCGCTGCGAGCTCGGGATCGTCGGCATCTGCCCGCGTCGCAGCCCTACCCGAAGGCGCTCGACGCCATGGGCTGAACAGTCACCTCGCAACGGGCGGCGTCACGAGCACCGATGCATGGTGCAGCACGGTGCTCGGGCTCGAGCACCGCAGGGCATCGCGACCGCTAGCGCACTGGCAAACGGAGGTTGCAGGCGCGGCGGCCGGGAACCCGCTCGATGCGTCATGCACGTGCCGATGTCCTTCGATGCGCACGACCAGCCCGAGTGAAAGCGCGTAGCGATGGGCGTCGTCGAAGGCGTCGAAGTCCACGCATCCGCGTTCCATGACCGTGCGCGCGAGCGCGCGGGCATCTTGT
>JACCDR010226219.1_pt1 | contig 26410 bp, 47 predicted proteins | sample 7446431 | NCBI WGS metagenome assembly JACCDR01 (sample SAMN15323443, study PRJNA562643) | freshwater metagenome | isolation source: river surface water | place: USA:Blue River Watershed | collected 2017-08-17 | reverse complement strand
TCGAGCGCATGGCTGGAAAACACGAAGTCCATGCTGGCCTCGCCGAACAGCGACAGGTCGGTGATGTCGCATGCCACGTCCGGTTTCATGGCGATGCCGAACAGCGCGGTGTCCTTGCCGCTGTCGACGCCGATGAAATGGGGGAACGCCTTGGACGGACCGCAACCCAGGTCAAGCCCGCGGCCGCGCGTGTAGGGCACGACATCGTACTTGACCTTGGCGGCCTCGTTGCCGCACGGATCATCCAGGCGCCAAACCATCAGACACCCATCTGCTTCGCGAGCTGATCGGCGGCCGCGGGCTTCTTCGCTACCGGCTTTTTCGGGGCCGGGGCGACGAGAACGGGTACTTCAATCGGCGCGGGTGCTTGCGGCGCGGCCTGCGCCTGCTCCGGTTCGCTCAGGTCGTTGCCCTGCGCGTCGAAGTAGCGCCCATCCTGCTCGTAGCGCGCCGTGCCGTGAAGGCCGGTGATCGTGCCGTAGGGCCGGGTCTTGTCCAGTGTCCGCATGTCGCGCGCCCCTACTTGATCTTGGCCGGGGAATGGCAGCACTCGGCCGGGTCCGATTTGCTGGAACCCTTGATCGAGCCGGCGCGGTTGGTGGCCTCGCCGGAGAGGTCGGCACCGTAGGTGTCGCCGTTAAGCCCGGTGCCGGTGCCGCGGTTGGGGATCGCGCCGGCGTCGCCTTGCAGCTCGCCGCTCGGGATGTAGTTGCCTTTGTCTTTCATGGGATGGTCCTTAAAGTTCGACTGCGATGTAGGAAACCGTAGCATTGACGCCCAGGCTCACGTTGATCGTGAAACCATTAGCCGTCAGCGCGGAGGGCCACAGTGAGACGCTCAAGCCGCTGCGGGGCTGCAAAACGACTTCGTAGCCGGCGCTCGGCATGGCTTGCGCGAAGGCGACGGCCTTGGAGGTCTGCCCGGAGGTCAGCGCCACCGAGCCGGCGCGGATCGCCTTGGCTCGCGCCGGGGCGCGGTCGCACTCCGGGGCGCTGATCGGCTGGCCGGACAGGCTGTAGGCCTGCCCGCCCTGCTCGTACCAGGAATTTCCGCAGGCATCCACGGTGCGCGAATAGGGCGCACTGGCGTTGAACGGCACCGGCCTAGCGCTCCCACCCTTCCGGGCGTTTCAGGAACCCGCCCTCGGCCAGTTCGCCGGGGTAGGGGTTGGCCTGCGGCGCATCCTCGACTTCGACAAAGCCGCGCTTGAGGTCATCGCGCCCGGCCTGTCCCTGGGTGAAGCGCCCGCTGGTGAGTGCGCCGTTGCTGGCGCCCGCGTAGCTCGCGCCCGACTCGGGCAAGGCGCCCGAATCGTTCAGGTTCAGGTTCTTGTCCTTGCCCTTGTGCATGGCGTATTCCTTCTCTTACGACTCGGCGGCGCTCGGGTCGACTTCGTGCTCGAGCGAGAACGAGGCAACCAGCGTCGCGGAGTTGGCTTTGCCCTTGATGTCGATGACGCCCATCGCGGGGACGGCGGCATTGAGCAGGGCGCTCGAGGCGGTGTAGCCGGCAGTGTTGGTGCCGAGCGTGACTTCGCCCACGGAGGTCGTGCCTACCAGGATGTCGAACCCGGCGGCGGCGTTGGTGCCGGCCGTGACCACCAGCGCGTGCACCTTCTTCAGCACGGCAGCCTGGAACATCAGGCACTTGCGTACCGACGCCGAGGCGACGCCGGTGACGTTCGACTCGCGGTGCTCGCGGCGAATCAGGTAATCGGGAGAGTCGTAGGACATTGCTGTTTCCTTTCAGGGGAAAAAGAAAGGGCGCCCGAAGGCGCCCTCTCAGGGGTTTGCTACCTCAGCCGGTTTAGGCCGCGGAATCCCACACGATCGCGCGGGACTGCGGGGCGTCGGGATGCACCAGGCCGAATCCACCCAGGTAGTACCAGGCGATACCGCGCGAGCGGCCGTAGTCGGTCGGGATTTTGCCGCGCATTTCTTCGGGGCAGGCGATGCCTTCGGCCACCATGTCCTGACCGAAGAAGATGGCCCTGTCGCTCTTGGCGTTGGTCCAGGCGAGCGTGGCAATGTTGGTCTGCTCGATGAACCGGCAGTTCTCGTAGCGTCCGATCTCACCGTTCAGGATCAGACGGAAGCCCTCATCGGTGTACTGATGGATGGCCTCGAGGTCGTTCTTGAACTGGCGATACGTGCGCGGGCGGGCGAGTGCAACGTAGTCGTCGCCGCTGTAGGGCGGGATGTTGCGCTCCTTCATCTCGTCGATGATGAGCTTGACGTGTTCCTTGCCCAGCGCGACGTTGTTGGTCAGCGTCGCCGTGCCGTTGGTGGTGATCGTCAGCGCCGTCGTGGACGTGCCGCCGGTCGGAACCACACGCACCGGAGTTACCTTGAATTGGTTGTACGCGGCGATGTCGAACGCTTTCTTGGCGTCGTTCTTCAGTACCTTGCCGATGATCTCCTTGACCGGATGCTCGGACAGGTCGTCCAGCTTGCCGGTGTAGGCAACGCTGTTACCGTATTCGGTAATGGTCATCGTGCCCTGGGTGATCGTGAAGTTGCTCTCGGGCATGGTGCTCGTCTCCACCAGGCTCGTGCCCTGAACGGCGATGTCGCTGTAGACGTTCCAGTGGAACGTGTCACCCTTGCCCTTGCCCTGCACTGCGGCGTCCTTGATGTCAGCGAACTGACGGTACTTCACCGTCGGTTGCACTGCATGACGCAGCACTTTCGACAGGTTCGGGGACCACATATAGCCCCCCAGGCTGTTCGTCAGCCAAAGTTGCGAAGCCATTGCTAGATTTCCTTTCAGAAAAAGATGGAGTGGGTTACACCAGTTGCCCGCGCGCCTTTCTCATCGCCGAAATCACATCGGCGGGATTCTCGGGTTGCGGTGTGCCGGTGCTTGCCGCAACGGCACTTGCGGTGGGCAAGTGAGTGGCGGACTGCTTGCGTTCCAGCTTCTCCTGGCGGGTCGTGGTCGGAGCGCTGCCCGGCGTCTGGACCGAAGCCGCGGCGTTGCGCACCCATTCGCGCGTCAGGTCGCCCGCGGCTGCCAGCGCATCGCCGAACGCGCGGTGTTTGCCGCTGTTCAACTCTTGCGCGAGGTAGCCGTCGGCGATGCTGGCGAGCGTCGGATTGCCCACGACATCGCGGTAGTCCTTCCCGAATTGCTCCAATGCACTGTCGACAGTAAGTTGCTGCTTCACCGATGCGGTGATCGCGGCCACGTCGGGCTGTTGGGTAGGCCGGATGCCGCCCAATGCCGCCGTGAGCTTCTGCGTCGCGCTGTCGGTGTCGCCATCTAGCAAAGCGTCGATGGCCTCTTTTACTACCGCGCTCGGTTCGACCGGCGCGGGTTCTGCTGCCGGCTTCCCAGTGGGCGCGGGCGTATTCTTGGCTGCTTCGATCGCGGCAGCGGCGCGGGCCTCGGCTTCGCGCAACAGGCGCGTGGCTTCGGCAAGTCTCTGATCGGCGCTTTCGTGCTTTTGCGCGACGCGCAGTACGTCATCGAGTCCGACAACTCTTTCTTCGCCGTTGACCTTCATGCGCACCTGGTAGCGATCGAGGCCGTCGGCGAGCAGTTGGCGCTGAAGCTGATCGCTCGGCGCGTCCTCGTCGTCCTCGTCGCGGGCCGTAGTGTTCTCGCCGCGCGCTTCGCGCTCGAATTCCTCGGTCCGTTTGGCTTCCAGCGCCGCCATCGCCAGGTCACGCGGCGAGGGTTGGGGGTCGCTGTTGTCCTGCGGCTCCGTGGTGGTGGTGGCAGTAGGGTTGCTCTCGTCCTGCGGTGGGGTCGTGTCGGCCGGCGCAGGGGTGGTGTCCTGTTCCAGCACGTCCTGTTGGATAGTGCTCATGGTTGGGTTCCCAAAAAAAAGCCCGCGGCATGCGGGCGAAAAAAAAGCCCCTCTCGGGGCTAGGCAGTGGCTCGGGCGAGGCCCGCTTTACTGCCCGTCGATCTGTTGCAGCGTTTCCTCTGCGTTGGTGCCTTCCTGGATCAGATCGGCCAGCCAGAACTGGATGCTCTCGGCGCGCCAAATCTGGTTCTGAAGCTTCTGGATGCCGGCCCGGTCATCCGGGTCGATCACCTTGAGCTGGTCGATCGCGGCGGCCACTTCGCCCTCGGCGCGCTCGATCAGGTAGCGCCCGATGTTCGTGCCCAGGAATTGCTGCGCATCCAGTCCAATCTCGACCGTGCGCAGAAGCTCCTTAACGGGGTCGCTCATGGCAGCACTCCGGGCGCCTCAAGCCCCTCGTTCATGCCCACGGCGGGGTTGGCCGGGGTCAGCGGGTTGGTGTTGGCGGGTAGCTCGGGCAGCGCCAGCGGCGCGACGTTCTGCGGGATGATCGGCGGCGGGTCCTGATCCACGAACCCGGCCGAGCGCAGCAGCGTATCGGCCAACGGCGCGACGGCGGGCATGATGGCGATTTCCGCGCCAGTCTGCGCCGCCGAGTACATCGCTTCCACGCTCTTGTTGACCGCCTCGTTGCGGGTGCGCAGCGCCTCGGCGCGCAGCTTCTCGACCGTGGCCGCGACCACTTCGGGCGGCTGCTTCATGGCGAGTTGCTGCTGCAGTTGCTCGATGGTGCCGATCAGCGCGCGCACGCGCGGGTCCTCGCCATCGAGGTCGAAGAAGCGTGCGCCGTCCTTGTAGCCGAGCGCTCCGAACACTTCCTTGATGAGTTCATCGACCTTCAGCCCGTAGCGTTCCAGCACGCCGTCGGCCAGCGCTTCCTTCAGCGCCCCGACTCCGAGCATCAGCGTGTTGACCTTGTCGTGCGGCGAGGTCGCGCCCATGCCGACGTTGACCTGCACCGAGAGTTCGCGCATCAGCAACTCGTCGGTCACGGCATTGACGCCGAAGCGCTCGAACAGCTTCGCCTGCCGGCCGGCGAGCGCCAGGATCACGTCATCGGTTTCGTAATACTGCTCGAGCAGCACGATCTGGCGTAGCACCGGCTCGACCCACGTTTCAACGAAGGTGCGCAGTTGGTAGCCGCTGACCTGGTTGGCGTTGGAGGTCAGGATGTTCATGCCGCCGACGGTTTCGTTCAGGCGCCGGTTGCTCTGTACCGATGCGCTGCTGAAGCTGCCGGCGACATCATCGAAGTCCAGGTTCAGCCGGTCCTGCTCGGCGTAGGCGCTCGAGGTGACATCCTGCGTCTCGACCACCTTGACATCGGTTTCCGGGTCGTCCATCAGGGTTGCCGAGCCGGGCATGTTGCGCGTCAGGCTGCGCAGATCAACCTGCTTGTTGCGCTTGACGAAGTAGCGCTTGTTCAGGGCGAATCGCACGTTGTCCATGCGCTGATTGGCGAGGTCGTTGATCTCGCCTTGCGCATCGCGTGTGAGCCGCGACGTGCCGCCCGGATAGTTGCGGTGCGTCTCGACCACGCAGAACCCCATCGTGTAGGGGCGCCGGCCGTGGAAGAACTCTTGTCTCAGCGGCACCGGCTCCGAGAGCAGCGTGTCGGTGCCCACGGTGTAGAAAATCCAGTCCGAGCCGGCCACTTCCACGATGTTGCGATGCACCCATATGATCGTGTAGTCGGTGATCTCGCTCGCGCCCTCCTTGGGGTCGGTGCGGTTGCCGTCGCGCAGCAGGCGCACCGAATCGGAGTAGCCGCGCACGCCCGCCTTGAGCTGTGCGTCCTGGAGCGGCAGGAACTTCGCCACGCCGGTCCTGGGGTCTGGCGCCATTCCCGCGCGCACGTCCTTGACGTACATCGGCAGCAGGTCGATCAGGTACGGACTGGTGTTGATCGGGTCGGTCCAGTCGGCGGCCGGATCGAATCGGATATTCTCGATCGGCTTGATCTCCACGCATGGCTTGTCATGCCCGCGCGCCGGGTCGTAGCGCCAGTATTGGTGTGAGATGACCACGCCGACGGACTGCGCATCCTGATAGGCGCCCATGCACAGCAGAAACCACGGCACGCTCTTGGTCAGCCGGTACTGCAGCAACGACTTCATGACTGCGGCCGAAGCGCGCGAGGGTTCCGAGAGGTCGTTTTCCGCCGTGACCGAAATCACATCATCGGTGGTGAAGAATGCCTCGGCGGCGATCGCCTCGTTCTTGCGGATGGTCGAGCGGGTCTTGGGCCGGAAGAAGCGCGAGCGGCCCCGGTAGGCGTCGGAGTTGTACTTGCTGCCGGAGGGATGCAGTCCGCGGAACTGGCGGATGTCGGCCTCCACGTCCGGGCGCACGTTGGCGTCGAAATAGGTCGTGGAGTTGGCGTAGGCGCTGCGCGCCAGTGACAGCGCGCGCTGCGCGTCCAGCGGCGCGGGCAGCGCCTCACCGAGCGCGGAAGTGGAATCGTTGTCAATCAGCATCGGGGGTGTGCAGACCGGCATGGTTGGTCGGCAGGGCGTCGATGTGGGAGATGCCCGCGCGTCCGCGCGAGACACGGAAGCGCTCGAGCAGCTCCCCGCCTGCGCGCATCACGCGCTTGGCGAAATCACTCGCCGAGTAGTTGTGCGGCAGGTTCAGTTGGAAGCCCCATTGCCCGGACAGGCCAAGGTTGCGCACTTCGGCGATGCCCTGCTCGGCATTGACCGACACCGCCCACAGGTGCGGGCGGGTCGGCTCGCCGGGGTAGTGGCGGAACAGCGTGTCCGCCATGTCCCTCGCAAGCGTCATTTCATACGCGCTGACCTGCGGCGCATCGGTCAAAAGGGCTTCCATCTAGTCGTCCCACTCCGGTTCTGTTTCAGTGCGGTTGAGACTCGCCTTCTCGGAGTCGGTGAGCCACAACCATGCTTGATGTGAATACGCCGCACGCACGGCGCGCGGCAGCGCGGCGTACTCAGGGCTGATAGGGGCCGAGTCCGTCGCGGAAGATGCGCCCGGAAAACTCGTAGGCGATTTCACGCCGATCCTTCAGCGGAAAGGGTTGCGCCGTGGTTTCCAGTGCATCGCGGGCCTCGCCCAGCGCTACCTCCTGACTCCACAGCCGCGTCTGATAGGTCACTTGTTCGCTCATCACAGTCCATCCTCGAAAACCTCGGGTTCCAGCGCACGCTCATCCACGATCACCGGCGCTACAGGGTCCATGTCCTCGATGCGGCTCACGGCATCCAGGAAATCGTCGTGTGCCGAGAACGGATAGACGACGTACTCATCGAGCAGCGCCTTGTTGACCGAGTACAGGTTGCCGTCATGGTCGCGGCGCTTGACCGGGGAGAACACGCGGTAAGGCTGCCCCTCGGCGCGCACGCGGCGCTGGTTGGCCGTCTCGCCGTCGCTCATCGCCGACAAATAGAAGCGCCCCGCCGCAAAGTAGGGTTGCAAGCGCTGGATGCGGTCGAGCTTGGAACCCGGCCCCTCGCGCGGCCAGGCCAGCTCGACGATCTCCCAGGCGTTGCGCTCGTCGCGCATCTTTTCCTCGAAATACTGCAAGTCCGAGTCCATGCCGTAGCGCTCGTAGCCCACTTTCACCGTCTGCACGCCGGGCATGGATTGCCACACCAGGCGCAGCCCGCGCATGGCCTGCCAGCGCTCGGCCAGGCTCATCTTGTGCCGGTAGCCATCGAGCAGGTAGCGGTTGCCGCCGGCGTCGATACCCACGACCGCCATCGCGGTCGAGTCCGCGCCCTTTTTCCTGCTGCTGGCCGGATCGACCATGATGTAGACGCTCAGCGTCGCCGGCCGAATGTCGATGAAGCGCAGCCACTCGGGCTTGAACATCGCCTCGTTGCCTGCGGCCGGGTTCTGCAACATCTGACAGGCGATCGTCGCCGGCCCCTGCTTGATTTTCTTCTCGGCCCATACCTCGGGCGGCAGCAGCACCGGGTTGCCGTCCGGCAGTCCGTTGTCGGTGGCAGCGTAGATGCGCGGGGTGAGTGCCTTGCGATCGAGAATCGCCTGGTAGGTGTCGGCGAACGAATAGCGCGTGCCGATGTGCCAGGAGCGCGCCTTGCCGTCCGGGCCGCGCGCGCCCAGGTTGTCCGAGAGTTCCCACGCCGCCGTAGTCTTGTCGACCTGCTCGGGCGTGCCGACACTCTCGCGCGTTACCACGTCGTCGTAGACGCGCAGCCGGAAGTGCGCGCCGGTCGGCTGCCCATCGACCAGTCCGTGCGCCTCGAGGGTGGCTTCCTTCGGATTGCTCAGGCGGCGTACCACCAGCCCCTTTTCTTCGGACCAGCGCGGGGAGTCCTTGCGCGGGTCGCGGTAGAACACGTCCGGGTACACCCACTTCAGATCGGCGTTGCTCTCGAGCTCCTGCTTGACTTGCATCAAGAACTTGCGGGCGACCGGCTTGGTGTGGCTGAAAATCCCGATAGTGACCTCGGGATCGCGCACGATTTCCTGCACGATGCCGGCGAAGGTGATGATGGTGCTGTTGTGCGTCGTCACCATCTGCCGGCCAACGAGGTAGAGTCCGTCCGGGCGCTCAACCTGGATACAGCGCATCGGGACCGGGTCGACCGGGCGGCAGCCCACGATATAGCGTCGCGGGTGCGGGCGAGGACCCGCCTTCGCTCTTGTCGCCTTGCGTGCCAGCCTGAAGGGATTGAAGGCCTGGTAGGCTTGAAATGCGACGTGCCAGTAGCGCCCATGCGCAGCCTCAAACGCGTACTTGCGCGGCTTCAGCCCCAACCCAATACACAGCTCATAAACGTCATCGACGAGCCGTTCATTCTTGTTCACGAACGTCGCCGTGCCGCGGGTGTTGCAATGCCCGTCGGTGTCCATCAGCCCGCGCAGCAGTTCAAGCCTCTGCCTGACCGAAGCGCGCTGGTAAAAGACCGGGATGTGCTTGTTGTCGTACAGGCCGAGTCCGCGCAGAAGCCCGGACAGTCCGTTGATCTTGCGATACTCAGAACTGCGCAGCGGCGTTGCATTGCGACCAACACCACAGCCCTCGGCTGCGATTGCCGCGAAAACCTCGGGATCGCCGCATGTGATTCGACCATCCTTGCTCGTTCCGTCGCCCAGCCAGGCGCCTAGCGTGTAAGGACTGATCGGCAGGATGGCGTCCGGCATGTCCAGCGGCGCGTTGACCGGGATCGCGAGCCGATTGTCTTGGGCGTGATCGTGTGCCGCAATCTCCCTGGTCGGCAGCGTCAGCGTCTCGCGGTACTGGCGCTTGCCGGTTCCCTTGATGCGCTTGCGCGTGTGGCGCTCGACCGTCCACAGATGCTCGGCACCGGCTTGCATCGTGGTGCCGTCATCGAACTCGAGCTCGTAGGCCGCACCGTCCGTGTAAACCGGGCTGATTGCGACAACGCGCGTGGGCATGCCATCTGGTCCAAAGACCCAATCGCCAGGGCGAAGCTCGCCGTGGGCTTGCCAACCAGAGGGGGTGGCCACAGGTTCGTCCACGCGAACCATTTTATAATGCTCCCGCGCCCACAGATCGAGATGATCGTCGGGCGCAGCCTCGACCTCGCGGCAGCGCTCATACAGCCAGGGGTGCCAGGCATCGGCACGGTGCAGCAGCACCGAGAGCAGGAAAAACCTGTCGTTACGCCCTAGCCACGCCTCGCCGAGTCGCCCGAACTCGCTGCCGATCGCCGCCCACATGGGCTTGATGCGATCGTAGGGCGCGGCCTGCAGAGCGGCGCGCAGATCATCAGGCAGTTCCAGCCGGCTCACGCAGGATCAACCCGAATGCCTCGCGCAGCGCCTCGAACCCGGCGGTCAGCGCGTCGGCCGATTTCACCGGCAGATCGTCGCGCTGCTCGTTGTCGAGCCTGAACATGCCGAGGTTGCGCATCAGCTTGTCCAGCGCCGAGTTCTTGTCCCACATGCGAATCTCGGTCACGCTCGCCAGGCCATCGCCCTCGTCGCCGACGATCTGGCGCACCTTGACGCTCGAAATCGCCGCAGCGGTGTTGTCGTCCAGCTCGTGCAGCGCCATCAGGGTGCCGTCGTCCTTGAAGGCACGGCGGATATCGCTGAACGCGATGCGCGCGGCTTCCATCAGCACGTCCGCAGCCTTCACCCCGGCGTCCTTCGCCGCTTGCGCGCGCAGCTCGGCGATGCGCGCCGCCACATCCTCGCGCTGCATCAGCTTGTAGGCCTGATTCCAGACGGTTTCCGGCTTCGCCGCCGGACTCATGCGGAACACCTGCTTGTAGGCGGTCGTGGCGTTGTTGTGCTTCAGGAACTCCAGGCAGAACGCTTCACGCTTGGGACTCAGGGGCTTCATATTGGGGTGCCGTCCTCACAGATAGGCAAGCGCGGTCAGGGCAACGCCCACCGCGACGCCGCGCCAGAAGGCGCAGAAAGGGCAGTCGCTCGCCACGCGCATCGTGGCGTCGATCAGCCAGTCGGGAATCACTTGCGCACCCGGCACACGCAGGGCAGTTCCCACCGGGCTTTCAAGCCGTTGCCCGCATCTGCCGTGACGATCGCGCTGTAGCGCGCATCGGGTACGAGGGTGATCGAGTCGTCGAGCACGGCGCGGTACACGCCATTGCTGCCGGCCACGTAGGTCAGCGCTTGCGGCCAGGCGGGTCCGCCCGCGACCTCCGCGCCGGCCGCGTCGCGCAGCGTGACCTGCACGCTCGCCGCGTTGTAGTAGGTGTCGTCCAGCCCGTTCTTCAGGCCCGCCAGCTCGATCAGCATGTCGTTGGCCTGGTAGAGCACGGCGATGGTGGGATTACTCATGGATGCACAGCTCTCCGTCCAGCGCGGGTCGTGCGCCCGCTCGCGCGTCAAGCGCGGGGTTGATCCGGCCCGCGCCGGTGAGCGAGGGGTTGATGCGCGCCCCCGTCGCCATGAGCGATGGCGCGATGCGCGCGCAGCCATCCAGCGAGGGCGCAATCGCGAGCGCCGCCGCGAGCCAGCCGCGGGCGATCGTCACCCGCTGGTATTCGTCGCCGGCGCTCGCCGCCTCGGTGATCGCGGCGTACTGCGTGCGCAGCGCCGATGCCGCGTCGGTTGCGGCGCCCGGCTCGACCGTTGCCGCCAGCGTCGCCAGGAACGCCAGGTAGGCGTCCGTGGCCGCGAGTGCCTCGGTAATCGCCGCGCCGAGCGCTGCGGTTGCGGCGCTGGAATCGGCTGCGCTGGCAGCCTCGGAAACCGCTGCTACAGCGCTCAGGCTGCTTGCGCAGGACTCGCCCGCACTGGCACCCTCGGCCGCTGTTGCCGGCGTCGTGAGCGCACGATTCGAGGACTCGGCGGCGCTGCCAGACTCGGTGATCGCCACCGGCAGGGTTGCCCCGGCAGCGCTCGACTCGGCGGCGCTCGCCGTTTCCGTCGCGCTTGCCGACGTGGCCAGGAGCGCGCTACCAGACTCGGCTGCAGATGCGGCTTCGGTGATCGCGGCAACGGCCGCCAGCACGACGCTCGAGGCCTCGGCTGCGGCTGCGCTATCGGACTGACTGACCGGGATGACGATGATCCCGTTGTTGCTTTCGCCGGCGGTTGCCGCCTCGGTGATGCTGGCGCCAAGCGCGGCGATGACGCTCGCGCTTTCGCTGGCGCTCGCCGACTCGCTGGCCGTGGCCGGAGTATCCAGGGCGCGGGTCGAGGATTCCGACGCGCTGGCCGACTCCGATGCCTCGGCGTGCTGCGTGCGCGCTGCGCTGGCAGACTCCGATGCACTCGCCGCCTCGGCGATCTCCACCTGAGAGAGCAGCCCGCCGCTGGATGACTCGCCGGCGCTCGCCGCCTCGGTCGCGCTGGCCGACGTGGCGTAGGTGGCAGAGGATGATTCCGCCGCACTGGCCGACTCCGATGCCGATGCGGCATGCGTCAGGGTTGCCGAGCACGACTCCGATGCGGTTGCCGACTCGCTGACCGAAACCTCGTGAGTCGTGCCCCCGGCCGGTGCCGCGTAGCACGGCTCGCCGAGAAAGGCGTAGTCGAGCGTCGCGGTGTCGATGCCGCTCTTGGCCGCTACTGCGGCATGCGGCTCGCCGAGAAAGGCGAAATCCAGCGTTTCTAGGTTGCTCTTGGTTGGCAGGGCCATGATTTAGGCCTGCGTCACCGTCAGATCATCGACCCAACCGCTGTAGGTCGTGCCGCCCCATGCCTCGGCCAAGACCTCCACCACGCCCGCCTCGGTCGGCGTGAATTGCACCGTCAGTTCTTCCCATGTATCGGCCGCCGCGCTCATGTTGGCGATCACGTCGCTCGCCACGCCGGGAATCTGCCCGCCTTTCACGCGCAAGCGCATGGTCAGGCCGGTATTCGATCTCCTGAACCACAGCTTGACGGTGACCTGGGCGCTCGCGGCGCAGGCCACACGCGCCACCGGCAGGCTCATCGGCGCGAAGGAGTTGACGGCGCTGCCGGTCGGCAGGAACTTCCACGCGATGCCGCTCGCCGTGTGGCGCTGGTCGGTCGCGGAAACGATGGTGCCGGCACCGAACCACTGGATACTGTGATTGTTCGCGGTCTGGTCGTGGCGGTGCGAGCGGGTCAGGCCGCCGCTACTGAATTCGGTCGTCGAATCCAGCTTGCAGTTGACCAGATCACATCGCGCATTGGCCTGCACGGACACGTCGGCGTTGGTATTGTCCGAGAACGTGCAGCCGATCACACGCGCCTGCGCGTTGATCGACACGAACAGGCCGCGGTAGTTGTTCCGCGACTCGCCGACGACCATCTCGGCCAGCCCGGAGCCGCCGTGATACAGCCCGTCGTAGCCGACCGTGATCGGTCCCATCCCCCAGACCTTGCCGATCTTGGCGTAGCCGTTCTGCTCCGAGGATGTCTCGGTCCAGCGCACGCCGTTGATGCAACCCACCGTATAACGCCCGTCGGTCAGGCGCATGCCCGGCGCATCGGCATGGAATCCATAGTTGCAGGCCGCCGCGCCGAACTCGGCGATCTCGTTGTAGTCGCCGTTGAGGTTCGTCTGAATCGCCGAGCCGTTCCTTGCCACGCCATAGAACCGATTGACCTTGACCCAGCTCTTGCTGTTGAGGTCGAGCGCAGACACAGAGGGATACTGCGACTGCACCCAGGTCACGCCGCTCTGGCTGGTCATGTTCGTCCGGTCATAGCCGAACTGGAACTCGATGGGGCTGGCTTCGGTGCCGGAGTCCTGCACGGCCATCGTCTGCGTCGAGGTCGGATTGACCTTGATCGGCTCGCGCTTGTGCGTGGTGACGCTCTCCGTGGTGCCGTAGTACTTGCAGGCATAGCCGGAGATCGATGCCGCGCTGGTGTTTCCGGTGCCGAGCTTGATGGTCGTGCCGACGATCGAGTTGATCGCGCACCATGGATCATCGCCGGAGTTTTTGCCGATCAGGCTGGTCAGACTCAGGCTATCCGCCGCGCTCGCCGCCTTGACCGCGATGATGTTGTCGAGGTTGATCGTCAGCGCGCCGCGATCCACGGCGACGTACAGCGCGACCGATTGGATGGCGCTGCCGAGCGCCGCCGCCTTGTCCAGCGTCAGCGGCACCCAGACGTTGGCCGGGATCGCGGGAATCTGGAACGTATCGACGGCGGTATTGCCGCTGCTATCCGAGCACAGCCGCAGCTCGTAGTCGTTGGCGTTGAGCGCCACCGTGCTGCGAATCCAGAACGATATCTGCTGGTAGCCGGAATAGTCCGTGCTGGTGAATGATTTGTACGCGGCCTTGCCGGTCGTATGCGCCGCCGCGACGGCGTGGTTGCTGCTGCGCGTACCTTCCCGGTAATTGGCAGTCGAGGTCGAGCAGGTGACGTTGCTCGCCGCCGTCCATGCCGCCTCGCCGTCGTCGATGTTGGCCGTGACCGCGGACGTGAGCGTGACCGTATCGCTGCCGTTCGTCCATTGCGCCGCTTGCCCCAGGCTCGTCGGATCGGGCGAAGCCATGACGCGGATCACGTCGCCCGGTGCGATGCGCGCCGCCGTCGCGCCGCTGGTGATGGTTTTCCAGCGATTTGCAAACGTGGTGCCGTCCGCGGCATCGCTGCCGTTTTCCAGATCGAGGTAGAACGTGGCCACGCGCTACCCCGTCCCGATTACAGGCTCGCCGTGTAGCTGACTGACAACGTGTCGCCGTTGGCAACGGCTTTGTCGCCGCCGGAGAACAACCCCGCCGAGTACAGGATGCCGGTGGTGCCGTCCTTCGCGGAGCCGGTGGTCAAAAAACACCCTTTGACCGTGCCCGATTCGGTGATCGAGAACTGCACTGCCGAGCTGGTGGCCTTGCTCCCGCTCGACGCCGCCGCGAAGCTCGGCGCCGGGCGCGTGCCCTGCGAGTAATTCGGCGCGTTGGTCGGCCCCGCCTCGGTCCACCCGGCATGGCTGCTCATCGTGTCGGCGGCCGCTACTGCGGAGTAGGACACGGACGAGATCAGGCCCATATACCAGGCAGCCGTGTAGCTCGAGCCGGCCAGGTACTTGTCCAGCGCGTCGTTCTTGCCGACCGTGGTGACGAGGTTCTCCACCATGTCGACCCACTTCAGCGCCCCGTCGGCGCCGCGGCACTCGACCAGGTAGCGCCCATGCGCGTGCGCCTGCTCGGCCATGCCGGCATTGCGCCCGATCCCTGCGGCAGACGCCGCGATTGCCTTTGCGCGCTCGATCGTCATGCCAGCACCTCGAGCTCGTCGGCCAGAAACCAGCGCTGCTGATCGGCCTCGCCGTCGTGCCAGTTCAGCAGGGCCTCGAGCTGCTCGGCCGCGTCGTTGTAGCGCACGGCCGCGACCTCGCCCGCGACGATGCGCGGGATCAGCCGGGCGCGATCACCCTTTTTCACCATGTTCATTGCTCCAAAAAAAAGCCGCCCGGAAAGGGCGGCCAGAGGGGTCAGTCTTTGGTCAGCGCTTGGCGGCGCCGCGAATCTCGGCAGTGAGCGCGTCCAGCCGATCGCTCACGTAGTCCTGCAGCCGTTTCTGGCGCAGCTCGATGCGGTCCTGCGCCTCGCCGACATCCTGGACGTGCAGTTTGAGCAGCCGGACCTCGGCGATCAGCTCGGGCGAGCCGGCCGTCGCGCTGGCCGCGCCGGTGAGATAGGTCAGCGATGCCGCAGCCCCCACGCCGAGCGCTTGCCCGACGCGCACCAAGGCCTTGTGCATCCACGGTTCCATCAGATCACCACCTGCACGCGATCAGCGGCACGAGTCCGTCGACCTCATTGGGCCGGTCGGGAGCCATCAGCACCCGCAGCGCCGGCAGGCAGGCCAATCCGGGGGGTCGTGGCGTAGGTGAGATAGAGCTGCACCCCGCTGGCAATGCCAGCAGCGATGAGAGCAAGATCGCTCTCGCCGATGAGCGGCAGCGCAACGCCGGTGCTTTTGGCCCACGCCAGCGCCGCCAGCAGAAATGCGGTCAGCGCACCTGTCGCCGCCTGCACGTTCTTCCACAGCTCGAGGTTGGCGAGCGCGCGGCCCTTGTACAACACTTCGATCAGGTAGATCAGGTTCATGTCGTTTCCTCTATGTCCATGAAGGTCAGCACCGCCAGCGCGCGGTCGGTGCGTTTGATCGCATCGGCCAGTCCGACGCTGCCGCCGTTGATGCGCCGGCGAACGCCCTCGTAGTCGTTGGCGTCCGCCAGCGGCAGGCAGGTTTTTTCCTGCGCGAACACCCACGCCGCGATCATCGCGCCGTGCTCGCATTCGAGCGCCAATGCGCAGTTGTGCTCGAGGTCGATCCCGAGCGCCGCGCCGGCTGCGCGGTACATCTCGCGCCCGGTGATCTGGATGGGACAGCGACCACGGTAGCGCCAGCCATCGCCCGGCTGCGTGTTGCCCATCCGGCCGCCATAGACCGCCTCGGCCAGCCGCGCCGGGTTGCGCGCATAGTCGCGGGCATCGCGCCGCCCCGGCGGGCATTGCGTGCCCGGATTGGGCAGCCAGAATCGGGTCGGCCACACCTGACACAACCGCACCGCCGAGTAGTCCAGCGATTCCTGCAGCACCGACAGGCCGCGCGACTCGTGCGCCACGGTGCCGAGAAAATGCGCCGCGCGGTCGAGCGTGTTGATCGAGTAGGCGCGCATCGCCGTATCGAGCGAGTGCGCCCATCGCGCCGGCTGCCGGCACTCCGGCATGATCGCCGCGAGCGTGTCCGGCGTGAGATTCACAGCCATACCGCTGCGGCCGTGCAGAGTCCGGTGAACAGGCCGATGCAGCCTACGAGCGTGTAGGTCCAGGCGCACGCCATCAGCTCGATCGCATCATCGTCCAGCATCATTTCACCCGTCGCAGATGGTTGATTCTGATTTGCGGTCGCCGCCAGGTGTCCGGGTCGGGCGTGACGACCAGCGTGATGTTTGCCGCCACCAGCTCGGCCCACATCTGCCACCACCACAGCCAGGGCATCAGAGCGCCTCCAGAATGGCGGGGACTGGCTCGATCGCCGCTACGGCTACGACGGGCGACTCGCGCCGGCGCCAGTCCGGTTCCCACAACGCGTTTTCGAGAGTGCGGATCACGGCGTGCTCGGCTTCTGCGCTGGCCGCCCGGTCGATGTCCGCCAACGGTTGCAACATCAGGTGGGCGACCTCGTGGAACGCGCTGCGCGCGATCTCGTGGGCGGTCAAATCCATCACATGCCGCTCGTTGAGCACGATGCGCGCGAGCCGGTTGACCTCGCCGTAGTCGCAATGCGCCCGCCATTTGGCCGGGATGCGCTCGACCGCCACGATTACCTCCCAGGCCAGCACGCCGAGCGCGCGCAGCCAGTAGTGCACCTCGCGGGCGAATAACGCCGCGCGCTCGTCTCGCGTCATGGGTTCCCCAAAAGAAAAAGCCCGCTCGGGGCGGGCTTTTGTGTGGTTATTTGGCCGCGCTGGTTAGCGCGCCGTGGAGGGTTACGTCGTCGCGGTGGCGCCGATGGTGCCGCCCATGCGCATCTGATCGAGCAGTTGTTGTACCGCCGTGGATTCCAGCGACGTAATCTGCTCACGCACGTCTCGACCACCGATCGAGATGTGCAGCAGGCCGCGCGTGCGCGAGGAGGATGCAGTCCCCTTCGTCACTTTGGTTTTCGCGGACGTACCTTTGCCGCGGATGCGTTTCTTCACGGCGGGCTTGGTAGTCGCAGTCGTGCTGCCGGCACTCGGCGTTTGCGCCGCGCCCTTCGTCACGTTGCCCTTGCCCTTTGCCCTCGATCTCGGTTTCGTCGCCATGATGGACTCCTTTCCGTGTGTGTTGCGGAATCGCAACAATGTTGCTTATAGCTCACACGGTAAGTAAGCGCAAACTTGCAAGGCGCGAAAGCGCGGTACAATGCCGCCGCGGGGTTGGGTGCCCCGTGTAGTTTCCTGGTCTGGAATGTTGGGTGAATCGCCGGCCGCGCTTGCCTCCTCGAGTGCGGTCGGCGTTTTCTTTTGCGGAGCACTAGATGGCGGGTCGGGTGTGGTGAAAACCCCGACTTTGCCGACACCCGCCACTAGCGGTAGTGGGCGCGGACAAAAACCTCTCCCCATTAAATGACAACGCCCGCGCAAGGGCGGGCGAGAAGTCGGGGTGCGCCTCGATGTTAGCCGCAGCGCCTCGCGAAAATCAACGACCAAACCTCGGGGTTTACTCGGGTCATTGCAGTCATTGCAGCCCCTTCCGCCTCATTACCGGCGCGAGCAGCTCGTGCGCCTCGGCCAATACCTCGTCACGCGATTGGCGCATCCGCATCACTGCCGGCAGCCGGCCCGGCAGATAGTGCTGCTCCACCACCCACCGATGCAGCGGCGGCAACTCATCCACGCAGACGTCGACCAGCGCAGCCGCTTTCGCGTCGCGCCCCTGCCCCCATTCCTCGACCGTCTGGCCGTAGTAGCCGCCCCAGTCGCCGAATCCGCTTGCGTGCTGCGGGTAGCCATCCACCGGCGCGCGCCAGCCGCGCACATGCTCGGACCAGATGCGCAGATACCCGATCACCCAATCGCTGCTGTGCTCATCAGTGCGTACCGCCGCCACAGCAGGCGCACGCCGAAACCGCGGCGCACGTAGCGCCTGCGACACCTGGCCGAGCGCATCGGTGAGCGCATCCAGCGCCACGTCCAGCAGGTCGGGCGCGGCGTCATCAGCCATTGCGCTCGTCCTCGTGCTGCGCCGGCCAAACCAACATCACCGTCCCGGCGATCCAGCCCAGGATGAGGATGGACAGTAGTGCCTGCGCGCCATGCGGCAGCGCGAGCAGGAATTCAGGGATGGTCATGGGGTTCATGCGGCAACTCCGGGATAGTCGAGATGCCGCAGTCTCGCCGTCCTGAGCGGGGGGCGCGAGGAATTAGCCAGCGCCGGGCGTATACACGAGACAGGGGACTGTCCCGCAAGCTGTCTCGATCAGCTTTCGGCAGCGCGCGGCTTCGGGCCGGGCGTGCCGGGCGTGTGCTTCCAGTCGTGCGGGATGCGCCACACGATCCGCGTGCCCTTGTACTCGGGGCGCGCACCGGGGATCAATCCCGCCGCGGCGAGCTGGCGCACATAGCGATCCGTCACGCCGTTCGCCGCGGCCGCTGCACCAGTAGTGATGTGCTCGTCCATGCTCAATCGTAGTCCACGCTGGCAGGTTGCGGAACTAATACCAACGGATGATTGAATTAGTTCCGCAAACGCCCACAATGAAATCTAGCTCGGCAATGGCGTCGGGCGAGGCCAAAAAGGAGGGGGATAAATGAGCAACATCAACGTCTGCGCCGACTGCGGATCGCCGCGCGTCTGGCGTGATCGCAACAATGCCGAGCACTGCGACGACTGCGGCGGCGCGTGCCGAACCAAGCCGGTCGCGGCCCACATCATCACCCACGCCCGCTACGGGCACACGCACGCCGTAGCGGTCAGGCACGGCAGCAAATACGCACTGGCCGTGTGGAATCCGTACCAGAACAGCTATCAATGCGCCGACCGCGAAGGCGGTTGGGGGATTGGCAGGCTGGCCGAAACAGCCGTCCGTAACTGCGCTCGCGCAGTCACCTACCGATCAATCAAGTCGGCGTTGGCCGACGTGCAGATGATCTAGACAGGGAGCGCAGAGATGAACAGCACCAAGATCATCGAGATCGTTGAGGCAGCCCGCGCCGACGGAGAGATCATCACCAGCATCATGACCGAGCCGTATGTCGGCTACTTGGGCACGGACGGTTACGAGTACCGGATGGGGGTGCGCTATCGCACGGCCACAATCACCCCTGAGGGTTTTGTGTTCGGCGCACCGAGCGTCGACGCAATCCGCGCCGTGGCCGCTGCAACGGCCAAAGCCAACGAAGATGCGGTGAGCTTCTGGAGCGACGACAAGACCCTCGCCGCCGCTCAGTACACCGCCGCCGCCGCGCAAGCCGCCGCGTGCGCACACGCCGCGCAGGTCGCCGCCTGCCAGCGCCTACTGGCCGACATCAACGAGATGGTTGAGATCGCGGCCGCCACGCCCCGCGAGCGCATCAACTGGGCGGATGTGGGCGACATGAAGCACACGGAACTGTGCTTGAAGGAGCTGCTCGCCTTCTTGCGTCCGGGCGAGGGCGCGACCCGCGACGCCGCCACAGCTACCGGCATGTACGACGACTAGACCGCTCTCCCTGCCCGGCGTGCCGGGCAGTGGGCGCAAGTCTGCGCAACCGACCCGGCGGATTCCGGGCCATCAAACGCCTACGGGCGAGAGAGGACAACATCATGACCCGCTACAAAATGGACGACGGCACAGTTGTCGACACGGACAACGCCACCCAGTCATGGGATGAGGCGCAGCGCTGGGACGGCAGCAACCATATCTCGGTGGCCACCGGCAGCCAGTGGCATCACCAAACCCTGTATCGCTCGCGCAAGGGCCGCTATTGGCTCGAGCACACGAGCCAGTATCAGGGCAGCACACCGCACGCCGAGTGGATCGGCAAGCGCACCGCAGCAGCCTGGCTGCTCGCCAATGACCACGAGGTCCCCGATGATCTCGCCGAGGCAGCACAGGAGGTATCGGAATGAGCACCTTACTTACAGTCCGGCTCATCGACTGCCGGGGCCACGACCACGCCGATCTGTGCGGCGCATTTGAGACAGCCCTGGTCGCCATGTTTGGCGGGGTCGAAAAGGCGAAAGCCGCTTATGACGCCTACGAAACCGCAATCAGCGAACTCGGCGCATGGCCATCAGAGGCGGCCACGCCCGAGCAGGAAAGGGCCATCCTGGAATGGGAGCAAGCCGATAGCGCAGCCACGGCCGAGGCGTTCGGCAACTGCGGATGGGGGGGCGACATTCCCGACGCAGCGCACTTTCACGTCAGCTTTTGGGATCGCGCGAACTAACCCTCCACCAGTTCTTCCACCCGCGCGCCCACTGCCTCATGTAGTTGGGCGCGCAGTCCATTTCAGCGGTAGCGGTCCCGGTAGCGCCGGTCACGCTGGCTCAGGCCAAGTTCAGCCGCTTCGAGCTTGTCGGCTCGCCGGTCCTCTGCGCGCCCGGTGCGGCGCATCGAGTGCAGTCGATAGCCCTTGCCGGTGGCGGACATCACCCGCCAGAGCATCGCGCACCAGTGCTGCGCAAACGTCGGTGCCTTCATTTCCCTCTCTCCCCTTTTGTAAGAATCCGTCCTACGCGACCCGGATCAGCCCGCCGCGCCACCACTCGAGCCAGGTGGCGTGCATCGAGCGATTGAACGCCTCGACCCGATCGGCCCGCTCCGGGCCGAAGATTCCGAGCGGGTCCATGCCGCGCCCCTGGTCCAGCCAGGCGTGACAGCGAGCGCACAGCCACGCGATGTAGCAGTCGTGGGCCTTGAGATGCCCGCCCTTGCCGTGCAGCGATTGATTGGAATGCGCGCTTACGATCGTGGCGTCGCGTGTCTGGCAGTGCTGGCAGCGCTGATCGCGCGCCAGTCTTAGCAGCGCCGGGCAGCGGAAATTGGGGTCGAACGCCATGTCAGTAGCCGTAGGCCGGCAGCCGCAAGTCCAGCTCCGACACCAGCCAGGCTTCAGCACGTTGGGCGTAGGCGGCAAACTCGGCCGTGTCCAGCCGTGCAGTCGAACGCGGGCGTTCCGTCACGCGGCCCAGGCACTCGATGCGCTCCATGCCGAGGATTTCCCCCTTACACGTTTCATGCAGCTCGTCGACCGTGTGGCCCGAAGCTTCCGCGGCATGGCGCAGCACCACCCCCCAATAGCGGGCGTTCTGCGCCAGCGTGCGGTTCGGCCGTCGCTGCCCGACCGTGACCACCCAGGCCCGGGTAAGGTCCAGCGCCGCGAGTCGGCGCACCAGCGCCGCCAGCGAGTGCGCGCCGCTGATGATTGCCGAGAATTCCTTAGCCATTTCCCCGTCCGACGGATTAGCCCGCACCGAATCTCACGGCACGCTGGTAAAGTCTTGATCGGGCAGAAAAAAGACCGCCGTACAGGTGGCATTCCACTTACAGGGAGGTAGCACCTGATGGCCAGTTCCAGCGCCGCGCTTGCGCGGCACGTCACCCTTGCGTCCGATCCGGGCGCAACCGTATCCATGCGGATCGTCTCGAGCCACCGATTAGCCAGCGAGGCCAACGCCCGGCGCACGCATCTGCGCGCCTGCCTGCTCGCGGGCGAGCGGGCAGGACTGGCCGAAACGCGCCGGCACAACCTGGCGGCGGCTTGTTACGAGCTAGGTACTCAGGCCGAGCTGGCTCGCCGTCTGGCCGATCGCAGCGGGTCGGGCGTGCAGTCGCAGCAGGTCCATATCTGTCGCGTGCTCTCCGGCGAGCGCAACGTCTCGCGCGGACTGGCCCGACGCATTGAGTCGGTCATGGGGTGGTACGAGGGGCGGGTTGACCGCGAATGGATCGAGCGCCGGCAGAAACCCCGGCTCGTGGGATCGGGGTGCGCGTTGAGGGATTTTGTGTCAGCGGCTTGACGGCTTCCCGCACCGGCTGGTGAGGGCCGGCGCGGGGTTCGTCGGAGGCTCGCTGCTGCTGCGCAACGGGGGGCGGCCATGGCAGCGGGGTTCACCTACATCCCGCTTCGCCCCCCTCTCGTGGTTTCGTGTCCCGTTGCGCTCGCCAGTCGGATCGGCTGCGGGTGCTCCTTGATTTGCTCGTCGGTGAGCACCTCGAGATGCGACGGGCGCAGCAGATAGGCCCGGCCACGCAGCAGCGTATAGGCGGCGCCGCAGCCCGGACAGACGAGCAACGTGTTGGCGTGCGCGTCGACCTCGCGCTGGAATCCGCAGCCGACGACTTCGCAGGCCACGACCGCGATACAGGCGCCAGGATCGCGTTTCGCTCTTGGCGTGTGGGGTAGGCTCAACGCAGCTCCGATCGCCTAGCGCGCGCGGGAAGCGTGCGGGTTGCGCGCGCTTTTCCACTTGCCGCCAGATTTCTTGACCCGCCGATAGCGCAGCCGCGTCGCGCACGACCTCGTGCAGCATTCGCGCCGGCCACGCTCGCAGGCCGGCACCGCGAAGCGCGCGCCGCACAGGGGACAGCGCTGCTGCGATTCCGTGTCGCTCACCGTTCCCCCGGCTGATGGTGCGGTTGCAGTTCCTCGATGGACTCGACGGCGGTGACGTACTCGAACATCTGCCGGGCCTGCTGCGCCGTCATGAGGTTCGTGCCGGTCGGCCAGAGCGGGGAACTGGGTGTGATGTGGCCGGGATTGAATGTCACACCAGCGTCAGGGCTGAAGTCACTTGGCAGTTTCCACGCAAGGAAGCGATTCACCATCTTGTCGATATCCCGCAGCCGGACTACCTCGGCCGAAAGTATCTCGGCCACGTCCACGCTTCCATAGTCCAGCCCGTTTATGTCGTGTTCCTCGTCCGTGAATCCGGCAATCTCTACGCAAAGCCGCCGCGCCAGTTCAATACTTCCGCGTTTCATGCTCCCCCTCCATTCCTTTCGATCGCCCGCCCCCGCTGCGCCCACCAGGCGCCCACCAGCACGCCCAGCGCGAGGCCGAGCCAGGCGCCGATGCCGAAGCCGAGCCAGGCGCTCATCGCGGCCCCTCGCTCACCACGCGGGCGAACGCCACCGGATACAGGTGCGCCAAGTGGCGCAGCCAGTCGGTGACGCGCGCCTCGCTGGTGGCCTCGTCGATCAGCCAGCGCAACGTGTCGACCGACTCCACCCGGCCGGCCACGCCGTAGTAGCCGCAGATGGTGTTTTTCACGGCCTCCTGGTGGGGCTGGAGCTTGAACCCCGGACGCTTGACCTCGGGGCCGAGCAATCGCCCGTCCTCGAGCATGCCGCTGATGTCGGGTTGTCCGGGATAGCCGACGTTGATGAAGCGCCGCGGCGCACCGCTGGCCGGGTGAAACCAGCCGGACCCGACAAAGGTTGTGCAATAACGCAGCTTCACCCGCGCATCGGTTTCGAGGTAGCCCATGCACGCGTCGACAATCCTGCTCTCTGCCTGCTTCCTGGCCAGCTCGGCCTGCGTGATCGTGTCGGCCTCGCGTGGGTCAAGCCGAAACTTGCCCTGGCGCATCGCGAGCAGTTGTTTGTCGGTCCAGCGCGTCACGCCCCGATCTCCACGAACAACGGGGCATCGCGCGTGAGCCTCGCGCGCATCATCTCGCAGTAGTCGGCGTTCAGCTCGATCCCGATGGCCTCGCGCTGCAGCCTGTCGGCCACGAGCAGCGTCGTGCCGGCGCCGGCAAAAGGATCGAGCACCGTGTCGCCCGGGCGCGAGCCGGCGAGAATGGTCCGGCGAGGCAGCTCGGTCGGAAAGGTGGCGTAATGCTCGCCATCGCTGAACGCCTCGGTCGGAAACCTCCACACGTTACGCATGTTGCGCGTCGTCACCAGATCGACCACGGCCGCAGAAAACGAGGCGTTGTACTTCACCCGCGGTTCATTCGGGCAGCCTTTCGCCGGGCGGGCCTTTGGCCCTACGCCGATGTCGCGCTTGGGCTGATAGGCCAGATGGCCCTTCTCGCGCCAGTTCTTGTGGAAACTGCCGTGGCCGCCGTGGCCGGTGCGCGTGTCCCATCCGTCCGGTGTCTTGTAGCTGCGCCTGGCATGGGCGCCGCCATTGACGGGTTCCTGCATCGCCTGGAAATTCCAGTAGTAGCGCTCGGCCTTGGAAAACATCAGGATCGGCTCCCACGACTTCGTGCAGCGGTCGCGGACACTCTCCGGCATCGGATTGTCCTTTGCCCAGCAGATCGCATCGCGCCAATACCAACCGTCGGCCTGCAGCGCCAACGCCAGGCGCCACGGCACGCCCATCAGCTCTTTCGGTTTCAGGCCCGGTGGGTCGGATGGGCGCCATGTTGTCACGATGCCGCCCCCGTTTGTATAGGCCGGATGCAACCGACTTTTGCCCGGGTCGCGCGTCGTGCTCCCGCCGCTGGTATAAGAGTCGCCGATATTGACCCAGCACAGGCCATCAGTGCGCAGCACTCGGCGCACGTCGCGGAACACGTCCACCAGCTTGTCGAGGTATTCGCTCAGACTGCCCTCGAGCCCGATCTGTCCCGGCACGCCGTAATCGCGCAGCGCGTAATAAGGCGGCGATGTCACCACCATCTGCACGCTCTCATCGGCCAGATCGCGCAGCCGCTCGCACACGTCACCTTCGAGGATGCGGATCACATTTCCTCCGCCATCTCATCCAGCGCCCCCTCGAACCCGCCGGGATGCGTGAGCGCGCGCAGGCGCAGCACGCCGAACTCGTTGCTCGTCATCATGCGCAGCGCGGCGTAGCGCCGAGCCGTGCGCTCGGCGTCCTCGGCAGCGCACACCGCGCAGCGCTTGGCGCGCTCGATGCGCCAGACTATCAACATGTCGAAGTGGCGATCGCAGAGGGACCCCACGGCCATGCGGATCACTTCGCGGTCGGCGTAGGTGCTCATGGCTGCGCCTTGGCTGCGCATTCGGCAAACATCGCCTCGGCTTCGGCTGCGCTGCTCACCGGCTTGTCGCCGATGCCGACCATCCAACCCGGAGGACGCGGAATTTCCTGCGCCTGCGGGCGCCACAAATGCAGCGTGCGCGCATGGACATTGACGTGATCCTCGAGCGGCACATGCAACTGCATCACGCACTCGTCATCGCGGAAGAACAGCGCTTTGACGTGGCTCATCTCGATCCAGTTCGGGATGCGTCGGCGATGGCTGACCGAGACGTGATCCCATCCCCCGCCGTCACTGGCGATGACGCACAGCTCGCTGCCGTCGGTCGGCGAGCGCACCAAGAAGCAGCCGTTGCCAGAATCGCCGTCACCGCCATACGCGCGCCGCTCGAACTCGGGCAAACGAAAGCGGGCAAGCAAGTCAAGGTTCCTCACCGCCCCGCCCTCCTGATCCGTTCTCCCAGGCTGCCCTCGACCACCATGCGCAGGTAGGCGCGCAGGCTCGCCCGGCGCTTCTCGGGCGTGGCGAATTCCGGGTCGCCGATGAGCGCTTCGCTCATGTTCGTGCCCGCCACCGCGATCCGCGCCCAGTCGAGCATGAATTCGATCGTCTCGCCGATGAGTTGCGCGTAGCGGCGGATGAGGTCGGCGTCAGTCATGCCACGCGTCCATGTCGGCGTCGGCGATGTCCTCGGGCGTGTCAGAAAAATCCCCGCCCGTATCCAGCTCGGCCTGGTACGCCCTGCTCGCCGCCTCCCACGCCTCACCCCAGCCAAGCCCGGCGCGCTCGACGTAGCGTGCCGCACAGCGCCGCACCCAATGCTCCAAGGTGGGGTCGATCTCAGTGAGGTCGGCGTCAGTCATGCGGCAGCGCCTTGACCTCATGCCACCAGCCGATCGCGAGAATGGCGTCAGTCACGTTCGAAGCTCCCACAACAGCTTCGCCTGTAGCGGATGCGTGTCGACCAGCGGCCGCTCCTTGCGCGACCACGATCCGCCGCCGCACTCGCCGATGCAGCGCCATCCGGCAGCGCGCAGACTCGCCCCGCCTTCCCCCGGCAGCGTGTAGGTCACGAGCCGCCGATAGCCGAGCGCGCGCACCGCACGCCAGGCCGCGCCGTAGAGCATCGAGCAGGCATTCGGCGTGCCGTCGGTGCAGAGCCGCAGCACTTCGGCCGTCCAGCCGCCATCGAGCATCGGCGCTACCGGCCGGCCGATGATGGCCACGCCGACGACGCAATCCATGTGCATCCCGTAGCCAGCACCACCGGGCCGTGAATCGCCGATCTCGCGCCGGGCAGCCACGGCCACACAGCAGATGCAACCGACAACCGGATCGTGGTGGCGGTGATGCGCCTCAACGAACGCGTTTGCCTCGCGCAGCGTGATCGGGGTCAGCATGAGGCTACTCACGCTCGAAGCTCCAGGCCGCCGGCAAGTCGTGCCGAACGCACGACATCGCCGACAGCGAAGGACTCGCTCATCGCCCGTCCTCCGGCCCGTGCATCACCCGCTCGATCACGGCCTCGGCGATGCGCTCCACCCGCACCGCCATCCCCATCCGCACCCGGCGGGTCAGGTGGCGGATATGCTCGGCCGTGTCGCCGTCGAGGTTCGCGCCGTCGTCGCGTGGCACCAGCCCGAAGTGCTCGAGCACGGCGACATGCTCGGACAGCGCGGCATGCAGGCGCTCGTCGGGGTCGGTCATGGCGCTTTCCCGCTTCGCTTCGCCGCCCATATCCGCGCCTTGTACGCCTCGTAGCTCTCGGTTCCACCCGGTTTCATGCCCATCTCGCGCCCCTCCCGTTCGA
>JACCDR012476697.1_pt1 | contig 26416 bp, 13 predicted proteins | sample 7446431 | NCBI WGS metagenome assembly JACCDR01 (sample SAMN15323443, study PRJNA562643) | freshwater metagenome | isolation source: river surface water | place: USA:Blue River Watershed | collected 2017-08-17 | reverse complement strand
GTGATTTTGCAATGGAACTTCATAATAAATTCTATTCTCGTATTGATATATCATGTATGGATGAATTTCTTAAATTAGCAGATGAAGAAAATGAAGGAAAATTTGTCGTCGAACATAAAGAATTAATTAAGTATGGCGTTGCAACAAGTAATAGAAGTAATAATTTAAAAAATAGACTTATATCACTTGGATTAGTAGAAAATGAAGATTACCTTTTGCTGGACGTCCAGCAGCAGGTCTCAAGTGGAACTAAACATACAAAAAAATATAAATTAACTCCAGCGGCATTCTTTCTTGCAGTGCAACGAGCTCAGAGAAGACCTAGACAAACAGTGGATCCAACTATATATGCTAAATATTTCCAATTCTTACAAAAAGTAATTAAATACTATGATAAATATCAATGCGAACAACAGAAAAAATTGAATAATATCAAAGACAAAAATATTATTCAATTAAATGAAAAAATTGATAAACAGACTGAAAAAATTGATAAATTACTTGCATTTGGAGAAAAAGCTGCCGGAGATAATGATGAACTTAAACAAGAAGTTGGTAAACTTAAGGATATAAATGAGTTAACTAATCAAAAGGTAGATATTGTATATAATCATTTAGTTGATAAAAGTAAAACATCCACAAAGAATCCAAAAGATGGCAACGATGTACATCATGTTGTTGTAATGGACAACGAAATTGATGGTGCCCATGAATTCAAAATAATTTCTGGACAAAATAAATACATTAAATGCACACAAAATAAATTAGAACAAATTGGATATAAAGTAATCATTGATAAGTTTTATAATGCAAACGGCATTGATTACAGATGTAATGTTAAGGTAGAACTTGATAAATTTATTGATAGTATCATTGGAGAATTTACCATAGAAGAAAATGCAACCGCCGTAAAAGAAATTAAGAAATCAATATGCGTATCAAGAATTTGTATTAGCTGGAAACCCAATGATTACATCGATGTTAAAGATATAATTAATATTATGAATAAAGTTAATAATGAAACGCAATCTCCACCAATTGAGGTAGAGTAATTTTTTATTATAATAATTGATCATCATCAAATGGTAATTGTATTTTTGTCCATTCTCCGCATGTTTTAGTTGGTTGCGATGCAACCGCAATAAACATTTCTATCAAATTTTTGAAACTAGTAAGATCAGATTTTAAATTATCATTGATTGCTGGATGAAATATAATTTCATCGCATAATCTTACTACATCTTGTAAATCTAATAAGTTTGCTTCATCTGATACAATTCTATTGTATACATCCATGCAATGCATAAAACATGGTATGGAATATATTTGAAGCATTCCTCCGAGATTAATTAGTGCTCTACATTGAACTTGAATAGGTTCAGGTAATTTTATTGGTCCTGAATGCATATCTATTATATCATATAATAAATTTTTATATAAGATAAAAAAATACCAATGCGATGATATTTTTGCTTATTCTAAAGATTTGAGATATCTTGCAAATGCATAACCGCATGGCATTGCAATAAATGGTACAATCATCGGCACCCAGAACCAGTGACCTCCAGCTGAAAATGCAATGGTTCCAATTGCAAATGAAGATACGATACGTGGTCCAAAATCTCTGGCAAGATTAAATGCAAACCCATTGATTCCTTGAAATAATCCTAGTGCACCAAGGGTTCCGCCAATTGCAAGTGGTTTATATTTTTTTTCTGGAATATATATGATGGCTAGAATAAGAATAAAACTACCGATGAATTGATCTATAATTGCAGATACCAATGATACATGTTGCGACTTAACAGTGCCAAATGTTCCCGCAAATGTTTCTTTATATTTATAATTATTGATATAACTGTAATACATTGCCATTACAACTAACGCTGCAAAGAATCCACCAAGTAGTTGAGCGCATACATACATAAAGAATCTTTTTAGGTCAAAGTCAATACTTGTTAACAATGCAGTAAACGATACGGCTGGATTAAGATGTCCACCAGATTTGCCAGCCAAGAAGATACCCATACTTAACCCAAATGCAAAGCAAAGCGCAACAGCCAGATTACCACCTCCCATTATAATGGATTGATTAACACCGGATAATCCGATGTATACAAATGCAAATGTTCCAATAAATTCGCATTGGATGTCCTTCCATAATGTTTGCATATCATAAAGTGGATCACATGAAATGTCATCATCCACCGGAGTTTCTATTTCGTAACTATTTGACATGATTAATTATCTATAAATTGTATATATTGAATACATCATATTTCTAAATAGAGCAATAGATTTCATTTAACTTAAATAATATATAACAATGTCGTCCAATACTCAGCCATTGTCAAATAATCCATTAGTTCCATTGCAACGTTCGAGTATCAATTCCCTAACAACAAATGTTATTTTAGATAGTGATACTGGAAACAGTTCATTGGTTGTTAAGACCGGTACTACCAATTCATTATATATAGATAAATATTCCAACGTAGGCATTAATACAAACAGTCCAGGATCTCAGTTAGAAGTTGCCAGTGCAAATGGGGCATGCTTACGATTAAGATATGGGACAACCCCCACTGCATATTCAAACATATTTATGGCATCGAATGGCAATCTAGTTATAAGTTCCAATTCAGGGTTAGTTAATATCACATCTGCGGTTACGTTGTCTGGAGATTTAACTGTCAATGGAAATCTTACTACTACCAGTGGAAATATTAATGCGGCATTGGCAGTTATCGATCCTAATGCCATTGGATATGCTGCTGCTGGAAAAACTCTCATTGTAGATAATGCACTGAGTATTACTGGTATTAATAACATTGGAGTTACTACAATACAGATAGGCTCAAATACATTAACATCAACAATAGCTGGTTATCTAACGGGCATTACGCCAGGCACTGCATTGGCTAGCAAATCTTTAATATTAGATTCTTCAAAAAATATATCTGGAATAAATTCATTAAGCGCAACATCATTGACAGGTCAGATACAAACAGGAACGCAAACACTTATTACAAAACTTGGAACATTGACTGATTTAACAGTCAATGGTATTACACAAATAACATCTACACTTGATGCGATCAATGTAAGCAATGGTGGCGCACTTACCATTAGTGGCGGTATGTCAGTGGCAAAAAGTATGTACGTTGGCGGCAATTTATATGTTCAGGGAACAACGACGACTGTCGATTCAACTGTTGTTACAATTAAAGATAATACTCTTTTATTAAATGCAACGCCAGTTGGTCCATATGATTCTGGAATTCTTATCGAACGATATCAAACAAGTAATGATTCGAATACTGGCAGTGTTATTACTGATACGCCAACATTAGTTACCACTGTTGTTTCCGCGACATCATCAAATGTAATTCTTTTATCTGGTAGTTCTACTGATAATTTTTACCAAGGATGGTGGATTCGTATAAATAATCAAATCCGCAAAGTTTCTTCATATGTGGGTTCTACTAAAACAATTACGGTTTCGTCTAATTTTACGGTGACACCAATCAATAATGATACTGTTAATTTATTTAACAAAACATTGACGGGCATTGTATGGAATGAAACGAATAAATATTTTGAATCTATTTATACTGCATACGATAATACAACATTAACCGTGCAAGCCACTGCTCCATTTAAAACAGGGACTCTTATATCAGATTCTATAACCTCGAATGGATTGACCAGCAGTGGATTAATTACATTTACTGATGCTACAGAGGCTACATCAACATCGTCGGCGTCTGTTGTTTTATCTGGAGGACTTGGTGTTGCAAAAGCATTGAGAGTTAATAATGGTATATATGGAACAATACAAACTGCAGCACAACCTAACATTACATCACTAGGAACATTGTCAGGGCTTGGTATTACATCGTCGGCATCTACATTGCTGACATTGACAAATACACAAACTAATTCATTGGCAAATCTTCGGTTTGTTTCCGATACAAAAACATTTGATATTGGAGTCACTGGCAGCACATATAATCCTTCGTCGGTATTTTATGTATATGATAATTCCGCAAGCGCGTATAGATTAATCATTGATTCTTCTGGAAATGTAGGTATTGGATTAACTACAATTGGTGGATCATATAAACTTGCAGTCAATGGATTAATATATTCACAATCTGGATATACTGTTGGGGCGACGACTATAATCGATTCATCGAGAAATGCATCATTCGTTACGGCTACGTTATCTACATCACTTACCATTGGTAGTGTAACATTAGATTCCACTGAGGTGGGATATCTAGATGCAGCAACAGTTGGAACTGTATCTGCTAATAAAGTATTGATAGCAGATACAAATAAAACAATATCTGGGTTAATGTCTCTTACATTAATTAACACTGCGCCAAGTGGAGTAGTAAGTAAAACATTTACAAGCGATACTTATTCATTTACGGATGGTATCCAAGGCAGTGCAACGACAACAAGTGCCAACTCATATTATTGGAATTACAATAATGCATATAGATTATTTATGAATCCATCCGGTAAGATTGCCATTGCATTTACAACACCGACTGGTGCAATGTTTGATTATGATTTTAATGTAAATGGCACAGTCAATGCAATAAATTATTACTGGAGCGGTTCTCTTGTTAATCTCGGGCGTATACAAACCCCAGTTGCTGGCACTGCAAGCGCAAGCTGTGCATTGGTTGTAGATGCATCAATTAATATCACTGGAATAAATTCATTAGCAACATCATCATTAATATTAGGATCCGCAACATTAACGTCAACACAAGCCGCATATTTAACAAGTATAACTCCAGGGACGGCAAGCGCATCAAAAGCTCTTGTTGTCGATGCTAATCGAGATATTATCAATTTAAATACTGTTAGAGCGGCCGCAATGTATGTTAATAATTACGCAGTGATGACAACAGGGACAACTGCATTTATTTATGTTGATAATGCAATTGTAGGAACTGCAATGCCAACTACTGCAATGATTACAGATTCAAATAATGAAATTGTGAATGTTCATGCAATGGGATTTGCGGATACATCTACGACAGGAGTTGCAAAGATAACATTTACATCGGATTCGTATGCAATGAGTATAGGATTAAGAGGATCCGCAAATACATCTGGTAATAATATCGCATTCTTATCATACAATGGCGCCGATAGATTAATATTAGATACTTCTGGAAATTTTTCCATTGGGACGGCAACCATAGGAACATACAAATTAAATGTTAATGGGTCCATTAATGCAACTACATATTTTATCAATGGAACCGCATTATCATTATCTAATTTATCTTTAATAGATGGCATTACAAATGGTATTGCCGCGGCAAACAAAGCATTGGTTCTTGATTCATCGCTTAATATAACTGGTATTAATTCATTGACATCGACAACGATAACAGTTGGATCTAATACATTGACATCTACGATAGCTGGATATCTAACAGGTATTACGCCAGGAACTGCATTGGCTAGTAAAGTTATTGTGTTAGATTCTTCTAAAAATATTTCTTCGATAAATAATGTTTCTACGACATCAATAACTGTAAATAGTAATTCTATATCAACAGAAGCAGCATTTTTATCTGGCACACAAGCTGGAACAGCTGCAGCCAATAAGGTTCTTGTTCTTGATGCTTCAAGCAATATTACAAATATCGGAACAATGAGCATGTCTGGACTCACATTGAATGGAACGAGTATAACATCAACAATGATTGGATATTTAACTGGTATATCCGCAGGGACGGCATCGGCTGGGAAAGCATTGGTTGTAAGCAATCCTGATAAAAATATTTCTGGTTTAGGACAAGTAAGTTGTAGTGAATTAGTTCTTGGTGGAAATATTTTAACCGCTGATCAGTTTACATATGTAAATAATTTGGTTCCAGGAGTTATTACCCCAAATCGTGCACTTGTCATTGGACCAAACTATGAAGCATCATTTGGTACATCAAGTATCATATTTGCAAATAATATGTTTAATATTCAGCTATCCAATGATAGTCCTACCAATTATGCAATTGTTCAAAGATGGACAAATTTTATCGCTGGTGATGATTTAATGATGGATATTAGTTTCTCTAATTATGCATGCAGATTGGGCACGTATAGCAATCACGCATTGAGATTAATTACTAATAATAGCACAAAAATATATTTAGATACATTAGGAAATGTAGGCATTGGTAATAATAATCCAGCATATATGTTGGATGTAACAGGACCCATTAGATGTAATCAATTAATGATAGGTTCATCTACAGATATGGCCGCTGGTAGACTAATTACAGCATTGGATAATACTATGAGTGTTAGTAGTACAAAAACTTTAACTCTTGGATATTCTAATACAAATAATAATCAAGCAGAGTTGGCATTTTATTTAAATGCTGTAGATTCTACAAATAATAGACTTGATATTGGAACAAAGGGCAATACGTCATTAATGAGTGTTAGATTTGATGGAAATATTGGAGTTGCAACAACATCACCAGCATATAAATTAGATGTCAATGGAACTATTAGAGGAACAAGTGTCATAACATCAACGCAAAGTATTGGAGATAATACTACATATGCCGCATCAACCGCATATGTTCAGAATGAATTATTGTCTAGAAGTGGTATTACATTTTCTCCGACAGGATTTGAAAATTTAACTGATAGTTCTATCACATATAATGGAAGTTCCAGAATCCTTTCCATTGCTCCAACATCGTCATCGTTTAATATATGGATCAATGGTGTTAAATATACAAAATCTACAACACAAACTGCAAGTGCGCATGCTGCAACCATAGGTAAATATTATTATTATTTTGATAATACTGGAACAATTGCATCGGCGACATCAATGCCATCAATGTATACAAATGCATTAATATGCATTATTTATTACTATGATTCATCGCATACAGTCGTATCAGAAAAAAGATACACTGCAGCGATGACGACAAGTTATCGTAATTACATTACAGATACAATGGGTGCATATTTCTCTAGCGGATTTGCATTATCTGGATACGCAACTAATTCAGACAATGATGCAAATAAAACATTTGCAATAGCAGCTGGATCTATTAATGATTGTAATTTAAATATTTCCATTAGTTCTGTTGCAGACGGAGGGCCGTATAATATTATGTATAGAACTGGTAGCAATGGAGATTGGACATGGACATCAAGTTCTATGCCGTTTAATTATGCTGGAGGTGGCTGGATACAATATAATCAATGGAATGGATCCACATGGCAGTTATCCCAATTGGACGCGAGTGTAGATAGTTCATATCATATAGTTAATTATTATCTCATTGCAGTTCCATCCATAACATCAGGAACTCAAATATTTATAATTACCGGGCAGAGTTATGATATAAGTTCAGCATATACTTTTGTTACAGATTATAATAAATTCTCCAGTTTGGATCTTTCAAATTTTCCATTCACTGAGTATGTTGTATTGTATAAGCTTACATTTGCTTCATTTAATACATTTACATCCACTGGCAAATGTATATTCTCTATAATAAATACATGTAAAGATAGTAGAAGTAAAGTGACTAATCCAATTAATCATGATACATTAGCTAATATCTATCCAGCTAGTTCTACAGTATATTATGGACATTTAACCAATGTTTCTCAAAATATTTATGGAGATAAAACATTTAGTAATAAGATAGTATTACCAAATGGAGCAGGCAATGTTATTATTGCTAGTCCATCAAATTTTAATGTTATTCCATATATATTAAAATCTCCATTTATAAGCGCATGGTATGGGTTTGGTATTGATAATTTATCGGATACCATTTCTGTCAGAGTTACTAATAACAATGGAGATGATATGGGAGCATTTGCTAACATTAAGGCAAAAAATATATACTTAACAGATAATATTGGTATCGGGACAAATACTCCATCATTCCCAGTTCATGTTACAACAAAATCAAATGCATCGTCACCGACAGCGTATACATATGTAAGATCATCTGATAGTACCATTGGGTTTGTATCAAGTTCAATGGCATTGGGTATTTCAATATATTGCAATGGTCGAGTATATTGTGACGCTGAACTTAATATCGCATCAGATAAGCGCATTAAGAAAAATATAGTATCTCTTACGGATGAATATTGTGATAAATTATTATCAATAGACCCAAAAATTTATCAAAAGAAAAAGACGAACAATACAGAAATTGGATTTATTGCACAAGAATTATTGAAAAATGGTATACTAGAACTTGTACGAGGGGATGAAATTCAAGATAATGATAATTTAATAGAAATGGAAGAAGACGGTATCATCAGCAGTAAAAATATTGAATACAGCATTAATTACATTGGAATAATACCAATGCTATTAAATTTAGTTAAACGTAATCGCAAAAAAAATGATGAATTACAAAACCAAATAAACGCTCTTTGGGAAATTATTAATGAATTAAAAAAATAATTGATTAATTAACAGTTTAAATCTAACTTAGCTTTTTTTCATATAGACAATGACATTTCCCCCAGTTCCTATTATTATACCAAGTGGCGGTGGAAGTGGTGGTTCATCTATTTCACAAGATGGGTCTGAGGTAGCAGTAGTGACAGATAGTTATGGAAATAGTTCATTACAATTTAAAACAATGAATGATATGGCAATGATTATTGATGAAAATCAATATGTAAAGATTGGTACGCAAGGCACGACAACATCAAGATTACATGTGTCCGATTCAATGGGAAAATGTTTAACATTAATGAATTCATTGTCATTTGTATATGCAAGTTTACAAATAGATAATAATGGATTATCTATTATTACATCCAATGGAACAATAAAATTTGGATCAAGCAAATTATATTTACAAAATAGTAATTTATATTTAAGTGATCAACCAGTTGTTTGTACCGCGGAACAAATAAATTATAACAATGTAACGCCGGGAACATCCATCGCATCCAAATCACTTATTACTGATAGTAGTAATAATATTGCTGGAATAAATTCACTAAGCGCGGCATCATTAATAGGAACATTACAAACTGGCAATCAGCCAAATATATCATCATTGAGTACTATAAATATTACTGGACAATTGAGTCTTTCTGGAACACAGGTGACATCAACCGCAAATGAACTAAATTATTTGCATGGTATTACACCCGGAACTATAAGCACAAACAAAGCATTTGTATTTGATTCTACAAATAATCTCATTGGTATTAATAGAATTAGCGCAACAACTATTGCTGGCACGTTAGAGACTGATAATCAATCAGCAATAACAACAGTTGGTACATTGACTAAATTAAATACATCTGGGTACATTGGCATCGGCACGACATCACCATCTACAAATTTAGAAATTCTTGATACAACACCAACGATAACATTGAATAATTCTACAACAATCGCACAAGTATCTCTTATTAGTGGTAATCTACAATTAATATCGAATAATGACATTGTATTAAATGCAAATACACGATTACAAAATCATACATTAACTGGAATTACAACATTATCTGCAACGTCAATCAATGGAACATTATTAACGGCTAATCAACCAAATATCACATCTATTGGAAATTTGTTATCAATGATATCATTGGGCGATGCTGTTATTGGGCAAACATCTACGGCAGCATCAACATTCCGTTTGACAGTTAATGAACAAAATGGCTTATTATTGTATTTAAAGAGATCTGCCATATTGACATGTACGTTTTCTATTAACAATCTTGGTAATTTGATAATTTTTCCATCTCAAAGTGTAATTATACAATCTGGATTAGTATTAAATGGAACATTAACTGGCGTTACTGATTTAACAGCAAATAGATTGTATGGAGAGATACAAACTGCAGCGCAACCAAACATCACAACAATCGGAACATTGGGAAGTCTTGCAGTTACAAATGGAATAACTGCCAGCTCAGTTAGTGCAAGTTCGCTTACGGGAACATTACAAACTGCATCGCAACCAAATATCACAACAATTGGAACATTGGGAAGTCTTGCAGTTACAAATGGAATAACTGCTAGTTCAGTCAGTGCAAGTTCGCTTACGGGAACATTACAAACTGCAATACAAGATAACATTACAAGAATAGGAACATTAACAAGATTAAATACATCGGCAGCCATTGGTATTGGTAAGACATCTCCAGTGTATGCAATAGATGTGGATACGGCAAGTATATCAACTACATTAGCTATTGCAATGACAGATGGAACAAACACATCACTTATCACCACGGATACGAATGGTGTGTCTGTTAATATGTCTGGAGCATATTTTGCATTGGGTCCAAGTAAGTCATTATTATTAAATGGTGGAGATATCATTGGATTAACTTCATTGACAGTTACTAATATTACGGGAACATTACAAACTGCATTGCAGCCAAATATCACAACAATCGGAACATTGGGAAGTCTTGCAGTTACAAATGGAATAACTGCCAGTTCAGTCAGTGCAAGTTCACTTACGGGAACATTACAAACTGCATTGCAGCCAAACATCACAACAATTGGAACATTGGGAAGTCTTGCAGTTACAAATGGAATAACTGCCAGTTCAGTCAGTGCAAGTTCGCTTACGGGAACATTACAAACTGCAATACAAGATAGTATTACAAGAACAGGTACATTAACAAGATTAAATACATTATCCGCAGTCGGTATTGGTAAAACTTCACCGACTACTGCAATTGATATAGATACGAGTAGTATTTCAACATTATTAGCAATATCTATGACAGATGGGACAAACTCAGCACTTATCTCCACGGATACAACTGGTATCACATTAAATACATCTGGAGATTATATTAATCTTGGAGTTAATAAATCCCTTAAAATTAACAATGGTAGCATTATTGGATTGGCATCGCTAATAGTTACTGATATTACGGGAACTATTCAAACAGCGGCACAACCAAATATCACATCGGTAGGAACTCTTGATTATGTAGATACTTCATATATTGGTCTTGGGGTAATACATGGTTCTACATATCGAATTAATGTTGTGGATTCTACTGGCTTATTTACTTCATTTAGCAATGGTGTTAGAACAATGACAGTGGGCGTCATTAACAATGATTATACAATTAGTACGTCAAATAAAAGACTTGCGTTACAAACTGATAATGATTTGGTTATGAATGGAGGAACTATTATTGGATTAACTTCTTTATCTGTTACCACATTAACAGGAACATTGCTGACGGCGGCGCAGCCCAATATAACATCTATCGGTAGTCTAGATTCTCTTACCGTAATTGGTTCCATTGGAACAAACGGTATATCATCAACGGCGCAGATATCTGCACCATCCGTATATATCAATGGAGGACCATTAACTGTTATTGGTAGCGCATCTATAAGCACTACATTATCAATGGGCGTATCATTCACATTGGGAACAACTACAATGACACAACTTGATTTAGATAATCTTATAGAGGCTGCATATACACCAACATTGCAAGGAGGTACTGCTGGTAGTGTAGAAGCAAACTTAGCATTAGTTCCAGATGTGAATAAAAATATTGGCACATTCAATGATCTAAGAGCTACAAATTTATATGGCGCCGTAAAAGATGCATACCAACCATTGATAACTACGCTTGGAACATTAAATTACTTGAATGTTTCAGGAGAAATGGGTATTGGTACCACAACGCCAACTCAAAAATTAGAAATTGTTTCAGTAACTGGAAATTGTTTAAGATTAACTAATTCAAACACAGATAAACATGCCGATTTATTAATTGATGATAATGGTAATTTATCAATAATACCATCTACGACAACCAAAATGGATACATTGATGATCGGCAATGCATCCGCTAATCAAATACCCATGGAAGTTGGATATACTGCATTTACAATGACAAGCCCATATGCATATAGAACCAATACTGGGGCAACAGGTATTGTTGATCCAGTTGTTACACCAACAAGTTATAACTATAGCATTAGAGCATTGGGTAGAATACTTTGCACTGGAAGTATTGATGTTATGTCGGATAAACGAGTTAAAACAAATATACAAGAATTGACTGATGATTATTGTACGGCATTTGTTAAATATACGACACCAGTTAAATATAATCGTATAAATGGCGATCCTAATGAAAATTTTGGATACATTGCACAAGAATTGATGCGAGCAGGATTTCCCGAATTAGTTAATCTTATTCCAGATGATGATATGATAGAAGAAATAGATGAAGATGGGTATATAAGCCCAGAAGGCATGGCATATAATATTTCTTATGAGCATATCATACCAATATTGGCAAAGAATCAACAAAGATTAATGAAAGAGAATGAAGAACTAAAAAATAAAATAGAATACATACTTAGATTGCTTGAAAATAAATCATCATAAAATTGATTAATGGCATTAAGTAATATAACCAGTCAAAATGTTTAAGACAGTAATTTTTTCAGATGCTAACGACATTATATTAGATGTGTCGCAATGTCAATTTATGTATACCGTGTCATCAAATAATATTATTGTATTATTTGATGATATGTTGTATAAGATTGATATTGCAAAATTAAACCCATCGTTATTAATCATCATTGGCAATAATAGCAGCTTAACTATGAAATATAAAGTAAAATATTTCAATACATTGGCGTTGGGTATTAAATACTTATCTGAATATTTTAGTGATAAAACATGGTGGATTATATGTGGCAATTCTATAATGAATGATTTGATTTGGAATGGAGCAATCATCGACATTACGTTAATACATTCATCGGATACACATGATGAATTATATGCAATGAATAATCATTTAGAAAAATATGATTATACAAGCGTTAATGATAAAAGTTGTCAATTTATTAAACAATCTAGTTATTCTATGATTGATTACAATAAACAGGTTACCAATACAAGATATTATAGAAATAATCATGAAGAATTAGAATTGCTCAATGCAATGAAAGATATTATTAATGATGGAAACTACAGAACTAACAGAACTGGCATTTCTACATATTCTACATTTGGAAAATCATTTGAGTATAAAATGATAGAAAGAATCGATGCAATTACAGGAAAAAGTTTATATCAGTTCCCATTATTAACAACAAAAAAAATGTTTCTTAGAGGAGTATTTGCAGAATTAAAATGGTTCTTGAGCGGACAGACTGATTCAAAAATATTAGAATCGCAAGGAGTGAATATTTGGAAGGGTAATTCATCTAGAAAGTATCTCGATTCGTATGGATTATATGAGTACGATGAAGGTAAGTGCGGTCCAATATATGGACATCAATGGAGATCATGGAATGCAGAATATGATCAAACAAAAATAAATCATATAGGAGAAGGATACGACCAAGTTCAGGCGTGTATTAATTCACTTAAGTTTGATCCATTTAGTAGAAGACATATTATCTCAGGATGGAACGTTTCTCAGTTAGAAGAAATGACATTACCGCCATGTCATGTTATATATCAATTTTATGTTCATGAAAAAAATAATCAACGATATTTATCATTATCAATGTATCAACGATCGGGTGATACATTTCTTGGAGTTCCATTTAATATTTGTTCCATGGGATTATTTCTAATGATAATGGCACATCAAGTAGGATATAAACCATATAAATTAGTACATACAATTGGCGATATGCATATATATGAGACGCATGTTGCTGCAGTTAATAAACAAATCAAGCGCACAGCTAATATGTTTCCATTTATTGGTATTCTATCCGATGTAAAAGATAATATTGAAGATTATGAGTTCAACGATATTATAATAGATGGCTATGTTAGTCATAATATCATTAAAGCTGATATGATTGCGTAAAATAGTTATATAAATTATTACTTTTTTTTATATTAGTTATAGCCATTACAATATATAAACTCAATAGAATATATCTATAAATAATTTTTAGCAATGAGTAATCAAGCATTGGGAGATTTAATTACCGTAGACCCATTTAATATGGTCTCATTAACCGCCAAACCATCGCTTGGAACTGGAATGTATCTAGATGCCGATCCAAATAATTCCAGTTTTTTATTACAAACAAATAGCGGGGATGCCATGTACATTGATAAATTTCATAATATTGGTATTAACACACGTTCACCAACTGCGCAATTGGACGTTAATGGCACGAATACGCATATACAACTTACATATAATAATACAATCAATAAAGCAACGCTCGATGTAACATCAGATGGTAAGTTAGCATTAACATCAACTGGATATGAAATCAATACCGATGTTAATTCTTCTTTCGATGTTAAGTCGCATGATGGTTCTACAAAGGGTTTAAAACTTGGCGGCGTTTTATTAACCGCAACGGCAGCGCAATTAAACAGTCTTGCTGGCGGCAGTAGTGGCGGAAGCACATTCACCGTTGCCGATACTATTACTATTACAAATGCAAATGGCGTAGATAAAGGTTTAATTCTCGGATCTACATTAGTTACATCATCCGCAGCTGAATTAAATTATCTTGATGGATCTACTCCAGGAACTGTTAGTGCATCAAAAGCGATTGTTGTTGATGCTAACAAGGATTTTTCTGGTGGAAGAAATACAAGTGTTACTGGAACATTTACAACAACAGCAACCACAGATTCGTCATCTGTATCAACTGGTACTATAGTCACTGCTGGTGGTGTTGGCATGGCAAAAAATTTATATGTTGGAGGAAATGAATATATCACCAGTTATACATCATCGTCCAGCGCTTCCACTGGCGCATTAGTTGTCAATGGTGGAGTTGGTATTGGTGGATCATTGTATGTTGGCGCAACATCCGTCATTGCAAATGCAACTGATTCATTAAGTACATCTACAGGTAGTCTTACCACTACTGGTGGTATAGGTATTGCCAAACGTCTTAATGTTGGAAGTTCTATCAATAGTATAGGAAATGTTATTACAAATTCTAATATAATTGCAGGAAATAATGTTCAGGTAACATCAACTGTGTCTAGTAACAATGTGCTCAGTAGTGCAGTCAATTTAATATCCGATGCGGGCTCGCCATTCGATGTATCTATGATAACTACATTCACTAATACAGGCAACTCTTCTCCATTGATTGGTATGATATACGCCAGCGCTGCAATCAATGGCGTTGTATCGTGGAATGGTGGTGGATCTAACTTTTCATATACACAGACCGGATCTACTACCAGTAATATTAACATTTCCAGTTCTTTATCAACTACATTATCTGGATTGGGATACACCAGTATAACCAATGGTATTGGCATCACTGTTACGCCAGATGGTAATATTTGGGGTGCGTTCAGAGGAAGTATTTCGAGTAATTATTATGGATTATTATTGAAAGGTACGCTTGGTTCTGGGTTTACTTCTCTGGCATTTGCAACTCCTGGCAATGTAAGCAGCAATATTAGTTTTGATTATGTCGTAAACTTATCTAATCAAAATTTGATTTGCGGCAGAACAAGTATTGGAACAATTTATTATACGACTAATGGTGGTTCTAGTTTTAACACATCTGCGACAACAGGATTTACATCCATTAAACCAATGTTTAGTAAATATATTCGTAATATTTCCAGTAATCCCAGTGGTTCATGCTTATCTTATTCTTCTGATGGTAATACATGGACTAACTGCACCGTGCCAACCAATAATAGAACAATGAAATACTTACACTATAACTCCACTCTTAATATGGGATTTGCATTTGATTCAACTCATAATTACGTCTGGACAACAACTGATGGTATCACATGGTCAGCTGCCACATTACCAACACTAACGAGTGTTACATTCAATGCCGGTGTTAGTGCTGCAACTACTGGATTATTTGTTATTTATCCATTAAGCACATCAGCCAATCTAACTGGTGTATACACACTTGATGGTACTACATGGACATCATTTGCAGTTGGTGATAAAACAAATCTACCATTCTATGGATATAGCATTGACACACCCAGTTTCGAAACTGCAATTGTTCCATCTACTAATAAGGCACTGTGGCCGACTGTATCGAGTAGTTTCAATATTATTTCAACTCCACCATTGACATTTATAAATAAAATATTTAAATCTAGCGCTTCTAGTGGATATGTTATTGACCAAACAGATGTTGGCTTCAAATGGAAAACGGGTGCCACGCAAACAACTACTGGAACTGATGTGATGACGCTCAATGGTTCTTTAACTGTCGCAGTTAAAGAGTCTATTACCGATACTACAAGTTCTACTACATCATCGACTGGCTCGTTAGTTGTAAGTGGCGGTGTTGGCATTGCAGAAAATCTTAATATTGGCGGAACTACAGATGCGTCATCATCGAGTACCGGTGCCGTTGTATTGTCTGGAGGCATGGGTATTGCAAAGAGTTTGTACATTGGCGGAACTACAGGATCTACATCTACATCAACCGGAGCAGTGGTTGTTGCGGGTGGAGCTGGTATTACTGAGAATTTATACGTTGGTGGAAATCTTGATGTTACATCGCATAATGGTTCAACGGCAGGACTTAAACTTGGCGGCACGCTTCTCACAGCAACTGCCACGCAACTTAATAGTTTAGCATCAGGAACTGGACCAGCAGATTTTACCATTGCTGATACATTGACAATAACAAATGCAAATGGTATAGACAAGGGTTTGATTTTAGGTTCTACTCTTGTCACCGCATCTGCAACAGAACTAAATTACTTAGATGGAGTTACTGCTGGAACGGCTACTGCTAGTAATGCATTGGTGGTTGATGCTAGTAAAGATATATCTGCAATACGCAATCTATCAACAACTGGTGTTATTAGTACATCATTAATTACTGATTCATCATCTACTACAACTGGAGCTGTGACGGTTGCCGGTGGTGTCGGCATTGCAAAGAAATTATATGTCGGCGGTGTTACATCTATCACTGATGCTACAGATTCTACGTCAACATCAACTGGTGCATTGATTGTATCTGGTGGTGTTGGCGTGGCAAAGAATGTTAATATTGGAGGCACTGCTACAATAACTGATGTTTCCCAATCTACAACAACTACAACTGGAGCATTAGTTGTATCTGGTGGCGTTGGCGTGGCAAAGAATATTACAGTTGGTGGTGTTGTTTCGATTACGGACACTACTGATTCATCATCTACATCAACTGGATCATTTGTCACTGCTGGTGGTATGGGCGTGGCAAGTAAATTATATGTAGGAGATATTGCTACATTTAGTAGCACGCAGGAATCATCATCAACATCTACTGGTGCAGTTATTACTGCAGGCGGTGTTGGTATCGCAAAGAAATTATATGTCGGCGGTGCTACATCTATCACTGATGCTACAGATTCTACATCAACATCAACTGGTGCATTGATTGTATCTGGTGGTGTTGGTGTGGCAAAGAATGTTAATATCGGCGGTGTTGCATCAGTCACCGATGCAACTGATGCATCTTCTACAACATCTGGGTCTGTGATTATATCTGGTGGTGTAGGAATAGCGAAGAAGGTATATATAGGTGATATTACTACAATTTCAAGCACTCAAAGTTCCACATCAGCTAGTAGTGGTGCATTGGTAGTTTCTGGCGGTGCTGGTATTGCAGAAAATTTATATGTTGGTGGAACTACTGATGCATCTTCGGCAAGCACTGGTGCGTTTGTCGTTGCAGGCGGTGTTGGTGTTGCAAAGAAATTATACATTGGTGATAGTACAGATGCAACGATGACTACAGATGGATCTCTTGTCGTCGCAGGCGGTGTTGGTGTTGCGAAGAAATTATTTGTTGGAAGCACGACAGGATCAACATCAACTAGTAGCGGCGCAATGGTTGTTAGTGGGGGAGCTGGTATTGCAGAAAATCTATACGTTGGAGGAAATGCTGTTATTACAGGAAATCTTACAGTATCTGGAACCACAACTACTGTCAATTCCACAGTCGTTGATATCGCAGATAACACGCTTGTATTAAATGCTGGACCATCTGGAAGTGGTAAAGATGCCGGTATTCTTATGAGTAGATATCAAGTTGATAATGATACTGGCACTGGCGACGTTGTTGCTGATACTGCTAAATATACAACAACGATTGATTCATCTGCTGATTTAACTCATATTACATTGGCATCCGGTGCAAATACAAATGATAATTATTACAATGATTGGTGGATTAAAATTACATCTGGCAATGCGGCAAACAATGTTAGAAAGATTACCGCATACAATGGAACTACATTGACGGCAACATTAAGCTCTGCTCTTTCATCTGCTCCTGCAACATCAGATACTATTAGTTTATACAATAAACCATTTCCCACATTTATATGGCAAGAAGCTACTGATAGATTTGTTGCTACATTCGCGCCAATTGATAGCACCACAACAATCAACACGCAAGATTATGCTGATGTTGGTGTAAGTAAATTATTCATTAATTCTACTACTGGTTCAACATCAACCACATCTGGGGCTTTGACCATTGCTGGAGGCGCTGGCGTTGCTGAAAATTTATATGTTGGCGGATCTCTTAATGTGAATGGTACATCGATGACAAATACAACATTAGGATATTTATCTGGCATTACCCCAGGAACTGTTACCGCATCGAAGGCGTTGGTGGTTGATGCAAATAAGGATTTATCATCCATTCATGATTTAGACACGGTTACTCTTGATGTTACAGGTCACGATGGCGCAACGGTTGGATTATCACTCAGTGGAACGTTGGTTACTGCAACTGCATCTGAACTAAATTATGTTGATGTAACCGCTGGATCTGGTACGGCATCAAAGGCATTAGTTCTTGATTCAAGTAAAAATATTAGTAGCATCAATAAAATTGGAACTACAAGTTTGCGCGTTGGAACACCAGCAAGTGATGCATTACCAATAGAAGTTGGATATGTTTCATACCAATTTACCGGGGCGTTTGCATTCTCCAATTCAAATAATGCACATGGTCTTATTGAAGCGGGAACTGCAGCATCAGCAAATTATTCCATGCGCACAGATGGGCGTATTCTATGTACCGGTGAATTAGAAATTACATCCGATCGGCGATTGAAAGAAAATATTATAGAATTAACTCCAGAACTAAGTAAGAAATTTATTATGACAACAACTCCAGTGAAGTTTAACTGGCGCACTGGAGATAAAATTGTTGATTATGGTTATATTGCACAAGACATCTATAAAAAGGGATTTACTGACTTGGTTACTATTACTCCGAGCCAAGGTATGATTGAATGCATCGATGAAGATGGATTTGTTAGTCCAAAGGATGCCAAGTTTGTATTTAGTCCAGGAAAGATTATTCCAATGCTTGCATTAAATCAACGTGAAGTATTTAACGAACTTCAAGAAAAGGATGCAAAGATTGCCAACTTAGAAGATAGAATTGCGCAACTGGAAGAATTAGTTAAAAAACTTATAAACTAATCAATGCAAAATTGAAGATATTATATATTTAATATATACAGCAATAATGTTCACTTCTAAGATTTATCGTTTTATTAGACCGTTAGTGGCTACATACGCAACAAAGTCAGCGTGTAAACCATCATACAATTCAAATATTAGAAAAAAACTATTAGAAGAAATAAAACCCAAATACACATGTAATGCAGATAATTTTTCAACAGAATATGTATGTCAAAGTTTTAGATATTCAAAATATGTACAAGATTCCATTCGTTGTTCCGAGACTCGTATGCATAATACTATAACATCACAGTATAATAATATGTTTAAATTAGGCATTGCATCGGCTATCGGAATAATGAGTATTGTTACATTTCTTAAAAATGATATTGATAAACAATTTGAAAAAGTAGATAAACAATTTGAAAAAGTAGATAAACAATTTGAAAAAGTAGAGAGAGATATTAATATTATAAGAGGAGATATTGCAGAGATTAAAGCATATCTCATCAATAAACAATAAACCATAAATATTAATATATCAATGCAAAATTGACAATGATTTATTAATTATATACACATCTAATATGTCAATAATTAATAAATCAATCTCATTGTTCTCACGTGCAAAAATGCGCCAATTTTCAATGAAAAAAATGGTTGATGGATATTCTGAATATTTAACACAAAGTTTACAAAAAACTCAACATTGCACATGCGTTAAAGATTTAGAAAGAATACAAAAACATATTTGGGATGCAAATAAATTACTAGAGCATAAATTAAATACAAGTATTGATAAATCAGAAACTATACTGAGTAATAAAATTACAAATACGGAAATGATACTATGCAAAAAAATAAATGAATTAGAAAATATAATTAGCACAAAATTAAACAACGATGCTACTCATAAATTTTGGAGCATGCTATTATTTACTATTGGCTGCAGTCTAATTGCATTTAATGGATATATTTATAATAAATTAAACAAAACTATTAAAGCATCAGCTGTGTACAATATATAAACATTATTTTTTTTATTCGTTTGTATAGAATTGATATTTACAATACAAATATAATTAAATAATGCTACGTCTTAAATTTTATAATTTATATAAATGCAATTATGCGCGATTATTTTCTAATAAATCATTGGATAAACCATTCTATGTCTGTGGAGATATATTTAAATGTCAAAAATTTCTTAAAGATGCAGTTGACAACTCTGAAAAAACATTAACTCAGAATATAACAAAAATTGAGAAAAATATTGAAGGATCAATTAATATGAGCAGAATTGCGCTTGGTGCAATGACATTATTGGGATTATACATGTTTAATCATACAAATGATAAAATTAATAAGTTACAAAACAGTATTAATAAATTAAATATGGATTAAACATAATTGATTGAGCATAAAATAGCACATTTTTTATTAAAAAATATAACCCAACAATGAGCTCACAAACTATGAAGATTTCCTTTAAAATTCGTGGTAAAAACCTTACCGCTAGAAGTATTGTTAATAAATACAGAAAATTACTTAGTGTGATGATAAGATCTGCTAGAAAAATTAAATTTGATGCAGGCGTATTAAGCAGAGATTTACTTGTGCAAAATAAAACATACATACATGCTGAAATAAGATATCTTGACCGTAGAACTAATACTCTTAAGATGCAAATGTTGCGAGCAACTAAGAAATTAGAAATCTGCATAAAAAAAATTAATATAATGCGAGAATATACACAACAATCTTCTGATATACAAAATATATCATTAGAAGATGAGTATATTGATATACGCGGGGAAAAAGTTTATAAGATGTTGCGTATAAGCGAAGAAGCGCTTATAGAAATAAAAACAATGATAAAAAGTGAAATGATTCTACTTAATTTCATTACCATACACATTTATCAAATGATGAAGTTTATGGGCATGGAAATTAAGTAGAAATTTTTTTGTAAAATTGATGGATATATATTAATAGTATAACCTATAACAATGAATCAACCAACTAAGTTCTACATTCCTGAATTTATTGATAAAGATGAATCTTATAATAAATTAAGAAAGGGATATCTTATTCTCATTGCGGTTTTATTGGAAAAATATCTTATTGAAGAAAACATCAGAGATTATACAAATATGATCATTGCCATCGAAAAATCATGTTATGATCATGCAATGGAACAAGCGGATCAGCAATTATTAGATAAAAATTTTACTTGTATTCAGTTTGAAAGATTATACAGAACTCTTGTTATGCGTATTACAAAAAATCTTGATTATGAATCAGAAGTTGGTGATGAATACTTAGCGAGTGGGTTACTGGATGGATCTATTGATCCAACTACAGTTTCTAAACTAGATAATAAAGATTTGTGCCCATCTAAAAATATTAAATTATTAGATAGATTAAATACACGGCTGAATCAGCATGTTACATTAAAAACATCATCGTTGTATAGATGCCATAAATGCGGGCATAAAGAAACTACAATTCAGAGTAAACAAATGCGATCTTTAGATGAACCAAGTACGCTTATTATAACATGCGTATTCTGTCATTATAAATGGTTTTCTTAAATAATTTACAGATATTTTTTTGTAAAATTGAAGACAGTTATAAGTAGTATAATCATTGTATTACATCCAGCAAAAATGTCCGCTGCAGATAAATATCAAGCATTGGGCGAAAAAGAGCATGTGCTTTTAAGAACTGGTGTATATATTGGATCAATTGAAAATGATATGACAGATATGTTTATATCAAACAATGATTCATTGATGATCACAAAGAAAAAAATAAACTATAATGCAGGTCTTACTCGTATATTTGAGGAAATCTTATTAAATGCATTTGATCATACAATCAGAGATGCTTCATGTACAGAGATTAGAGTCAATGTAGATAGAGAATCAAACTCTATTACCGTATTTAATAATGGCAGTGGCATTCCAATTGTTATCAAAAAAGAATTAGGAATTTACGTCCCTGAGATGTTATTTGGCATGCTTCGCAGTGGTAGTAATTTTGACGAAACTCAACAACGTATCACTGGTGGGCAAAATGGTCTAGGTGCAACATTGGCTGTTATCTTTTCTAAAAAATTTATTTTACAAACTGTTGATGCAGATACAAAGAAAATGTATACTCAGACATGGGAAAATAATATGGATATTAAAAGTAAACCAATTATTAAAACATGCAAGAAGAAACCATATACATTGATTTCATTTGAGCCCGATCTTGAAAGATTTGGATTAACCGAACTATCAGAAGATTTTGAATTATTGATTAAGAAAAGACTCATTGATATTGGGTTTGCATCCGCGCCTAATATTCGAACATATTATAACAATGAAGAGATTACGATTAAAAAACCAGAAGATTATATCAAATTATATGAACACCCGCTCGGCGAGAAACCAATTATAGATATCACAGATAGATGGACAGTTGGTGTTATATTTTCAGAAAATGGGTTTCAACATGCATCATTTGTAAATGGTATTCATACTAATATTGGTGGTACGCATGTAGATAGTGTTGTTAATCAAATAACTAAAGAAATTATTACAAAATTAGCTACTAAAAAAATCACAGTGAAACCATCCGATGTTAAGAATAAAATATTTGTATTTGTTAAGGCTATTATAGAAAAACCAGGATTTAATTCACAGACAAAAGAATGTTTAACTACTCCAAAAAGTAAATATGGAAGCGAATACATTATGTCAGAAACATTTAAGAAAAAATTACTTAAATCTAATATTCTCACTGCAATGACAGCTATATCTGACAATAAACAATTTAAAGAATTGGAAAAGACAAATGGAGCAAAAACTGTTCGTATTTGTGACATAGAAGAACTAGAAGATGCTAACTGGGCAGCTCGTAAGAAAAATCTTGAAACAAGATTAATTCTTTGCGAAGGAAAATCTGCAAAAACATTTGCAATGGGTGCACTTAAAGTTTTAGGTAGAGATCGATTTGGTATCTTCCCATTGCGTGGAAAATTACTTAATGTACGAGATACTGCATTGAGTAAAGTATCAGCAAATAATGAAATAAAAAATATTATGAAAATTGTTGGTCTTAAATATGGAGTAACATATGAAGATGATAAGGATGTCAATGAACTACGTTATGGAGGTGTTATTGCATTAACCGATAGTGACGCAGATGGTGCCCATATCAGTGGGTTAATTATTAATTACTTTCATAATTTCTGGCCTGCATTAATCAATAGAGGATTTATTAGTTGTTGCATTACACCAATTGTAAAAGTATTTCAAGGAAAAGAAATAATTCCATTTTATACATTACATGATTATGAAGAATGGATTAAATCCGCAAAGGGAAAATATAAAAGTAAATATTTTAAGGGGTTAGGAACATCAACAAGAGAAGATGCATGCGATGCATTATCAAATATTGATAATAAACTAATTGCATTCCAGCGAGATGAGCAATGCGATGAACATATTTCATTGGCATTTAATAGCAAGCGTGCCGATGACCGTAAGGAGTGGTTGCTACATAGATACGATCCTGCAAGTTGCATTGATAGAAATCAGAGAGAATGTAATGTTACGGACTTTATTAACCATGAATTGATTCATTTCAGCACATATGACTGTGAGAGATCTATCCCAAATATTATGGATGGACTTAAAGTATCGCAACGTAAAATTATGTACATTGCAATAAAATATATCGCAAAAGATGAAATGAAGGTAGGACAGTTAGCACCAAAGGTTGCAGAACAAACAGATTACCATCATGGAGAAACATCATTGTGTGGAGCCGTTATTGGAATGGCTCAAGACTACGTTGGTTCCAATAATATTAATTTATTGGAACCACATGGGGGATTTGGTTCAAGATTAAGTGGTGGCAAAGATGCTGCATCTCCAAGATACATATTTACACAATTAAATCCTGTATCATTAAAATTATTTGACCAACGAGATAATTGTTTATTAACGCATAAGGAAAATGATGGTATGCGCATAGAACCATGTTATTATTATCCGGTGTTACCAATGATTCTTATCAATGGCGCATTAGGCATTGGAACAGGATTCTCGTCATCTGTGCTTAAACATAAACCACAAGATGTCGCAATATATATTAAAAATTTATTAACAGGAAAGAAAACAAAACAATTGCTCCCATGGTATAGAGGATTTAATGGAATTATTGAAAAAAATGATGATTGCAAATATACCACATATGCAGTATGGGAATTTATTGATAAGGAAAGAACTTTAAGAATTACAGAATTGCCGATCAATGTGTGGACAGATGATTACAAAATATTCTGCGAAGGAATGCTGTCTAACAAAGAAACTCCATTGCAAGATATTATCTATGACTATGATGATATTACCATTGATATTAAAATTATATTCAAAAAGAATCAATATGAAAGATTCAAATCAATGAAACGGGAAGAACTAATTAAAATATTTAAATTAAGTTCAAAACTCAGTGAAACAAATATGTATCTCTTTAATGCTGATGCCAAGTTACAATATTTCAAAACAGTAGATGATATAATCAAATATTACTATGATATAAGACTTGATATGTACATTAAGCGGAAAGAAGCAATGATTGAACAACTTAGATATGAGATGCTTATTCTTAACAATAAAGCAAAGTTTATAAAATTTGTAAAAGACGGAAAAATTAATATGCGGACAATGTCAGATGAGTCATTGCTTAAATCGCTCAAGAAAGATTTTGAGGCAGATCCTAGAGCAACTGGAGCTGACTTTGAATTATATAATTATCTTATTGTAATGAATTATAGATCATTTACAAATGAAAATATGCAAAGAATGAATGATTTAGTTAAATCAAAACAAAAAGAAATTGACGACCTAGAAAAATTAACACCAGAACAAATGTGGATTACAGACATCGATTCTATTATAGATACATTAAATAAACAAGAAACTACCGTTAAACCAAAAGTTAAATCAACTCGCAAGGTTTCTAAAAAACAAAAATAGATTAAACTAATGTAATCTATTTATATATTTTTTTTTAGATTTGGTTAATGTATAAATAGATTACGCTAATCAATACAGCAGTAACAACAGCAGTAACTACTGTATTGATTAGATTAGAGCATGACCATCCATCTTTCCAAAATGATTTAACCCGATACTCTCCTAAGTCAATGCTTTCTTTAATATACGCGATTTCATTTTTGCAGATTCTTAATTGTTTATTTGTTTCGGAACCATTGTTATAATTTTTCTGCTTCTCAATACCAATATTAGTTTGAATTGTTTGCATTGATGTATTTATTCGATTTAATTGGCGCGAGTGATTCTGTAACGTGGTATCAACTTTTTTAAAACGTTTGTCCATTTTCTTATCCATTTTTTCTTCAAATTCGTCGAAACGTTTGTTCATTTTCTTATCCATGTGTGCAATAATTTGTTCTGCCCAATGCTGCATGCAAATATTCATTTGCGCTAGTGTAATTGGTTCATTATCTTTTACTACCATATTAGCCATTGTTTAATATGAATTGTATATTGATATAATATTTCTTTCAATTTTATGTATCAAAATAATCTGAAATGATATTTATATTTCCACAAATAACAATATTTTTTTGAATATTTCTTTCATTGCATTTATCGACAAAGTGCCCATTTTTATTACAAATAAAACATATATTCATTCTTTCATTGATTTTATCATTGATAAATTTTTTCTCAATATTTGTTAAATGCTCGTGTATAAATATTCCACCTCTTACCGAATCAACACCATATTGATACATCATTTCGTATATCATTCTATTCTCATCAAATGGCAATTTTGTTTCAAACCAATGATGCATTCTTATTGGTTTGTATAATTGTAACCATTTACTGGTAGTAGACCTATGTTTATATTCAAGCAAAATATTATTGATATCTGATATATTTGTCTTTCC